>Ga0255760_10000004_pt1 | contig 252041 bp, 184 predicted proteins | sample 071ome_25_FD_179960 | JGI IMG/M metagenome (GOLD analysis project Ga0255760, IMG submission 179960) | Coastal salt marsh microbial communities from the Groves Creek Marsh, Skidaway Island, Georgia - 071410BT metaG (version 2) | ecosystem: Environmental > Aquatic > Marine > Intertidal zone >...
AGTTTTCTATGGTCTTTTTACCCACTAATTTTGGAGCAGCTACTTTTTTTTCTGACCAATCTATAGTATACTTGTTTTCTCTCGCTTCCTGGATAGGCACAAATGATTTAACGCGGTCCCTTGATGCCCTGCGTTCCCTCATCTGACGATAATCTTCCTTAACAGAGCTTGCAAAGTCTTTTCGAATCTGTCTATCGCTATTCAAAAGTTGTGAACAGACATTCACACTTTTTGAAGCGTCTAATACATGGATAACCTGACCAGAATATTCCGGATCAATTTTCAGTGCGGTATGAAGCTTTGAAGTTGTAGCGCCGCCAATCAACAATGGGGTTTTCATCTCCAGGCGTTCCATCTCCTTGGCAACAAAAACCATTTCATCGAGGGAAGGCGTAATTAGGCCACTGAGTCCGATAACATCTACCTGATGCTCCTGTGCAGCTGCAAGAATTTTTTCTGCAGGCACCATGACACCAAGATCAATTATTTCATAGTTGTTGCAAGCGAGGACAACGCCAACTATATTTTTCCCTATATCGTGAACATCTCCTTTAACGGTGGCAAGCAAGATCTTTCCTTTGTTCGACCGATTACTTCCCTCTTTTTCTTTTTCTATATATGGCGTGAGGTATGAAACAGATTGTTTCATAACACGAGCGCTTTTAACAACCTGCGGTAAAAACATCTTACCCTCACCAAAAAGGCGTCCGACCACATTCATGCCATCCATCAATGGACCCTCAATTACCTCCAGGGGTGCATCATATTGCTGTCGCGCTTCTTCTGTATCTTCTATGATGTACTCGGTGATGCCTTTGACCAGGGAGTGTTCTAACCTTTTCTTAACATCGGCTTCACGCCATTCAAGGTTTCGTTCAAGTTTTTTTCCACCGGCCTTAACGCGGGAAGCATAATCCGTCAAAGCTTCTGTCGCATTATCTACCCTGTTGAATAAAACGTCTTCAACGAGGCAGAGCAGCTCTTGAGGAATTTCTTCATATATTTCCATCATTCCGGCATTAACGATGCCCATATCCATGCCGGCTTTTATGGCATGGTAGAGAAAAGCAGAGTGCATGGCTTCCCTAACCGCATTATTGCCACGGAACGAGAAGGATATATTGCTTACGCCACCAGAAACCAGTGCTCCTGGACATTCATTTTTAATCTGCCTTGTCGCTTCAATAAAGTTGATGGCATATTCGTTATGCTCCGTAATTCCGGTGGCTACAGCAAATATGTTAGGATCGAAAATGATATCTTCGGGTTTGTAGTTTAGGTCATCTACCAGAATCTTATATGCTCGCGTACATATCGCGACTTTTCTTTCGATGGTATCTGCCTGACCCTGTTCGTCAAAGGCCATAACGACAACAGCTGCCCCAAAGCGCCGTATGATTCGGGCTTGCTTTTTAAATGCATCTTCTCCTTCTTTTAAGGAAATGGAGTTGACGATGCATTTCCCTTGCACGCATTTCAGACCTTCAAGTATTACTTCGAATTTTGAGGAATCAATCATGACCGGCAATTTGGCTATATCCGGTTCGGCCATAATCATATTCAGGAATGAACGCATTTCCTTTTTTGCATCCAGGAGGCCATCATCCATGTTGACATCAATGATTTGTGCACCGCCCTCAACCTGCTGCAAAGCGACAGAGCAGGCTTCCTGGTAATTACCTTCTTTTATTAGCCGTGCAAATTTTCGTGACCCTGTAACATTTGTTCTTTCTCCAATATTTATGAAGTTCATATCATCTCGAACGACCAGGGCTTCCAGGCCCGAGTATTTTGCCTGGTTTCCAGGGGAAGGGATTTTGCGTGGACTCAAGCCCTCAACTGCTTTTGACATCGCGTTAATATGTGCAGGGCTGGTTCCACAACAGCCGCCAATGACATTAACCATACCGCCAGATGCAAAGTCGCGGATATATTCTTTCATTTCATCCGGGTTCTGGTCGTATTCACCTAACTCGTTTGGAAGGCCGGCATTGGGATAAGCGCTGATGTAGCAGCTGGCTATCTGAGAGAGCTCCTTAAGGTAGGGACGCATTTCTGTGGCTCCCAAGGCACAATTTAATCCAACGCTGAACAGGTTCGCATGGGATACCGAAATCCAGAAAGCTTCCACCGTTTGACCACTTAAGGTTCTGCCACTGGCATCGGTAATGGTTCCGGACACCATGATGGGTAAACTGACAGACTTTTCTTCAAAGGCCTTGTCGACTGCAAAAAGGGCCGCTTTGGCATTAAGCGTATCAAAGACCGTTTCAACAAGTATGATGTCTGCGCCACCGTCAATGAGACCGCAGCACTGTTCGTAGTAGGCATCTACCAATTCATCAAAGGAAATGCTCCGAAACCCGGGGTCATTAACATCTGGCGATATGGAAGCCGTTTTATTTGTTGGACCAATTGCTCCAGCGACAAAGCGTGGTTTATCTTGATTTTTTTGCGTGTACTCTGTGGCGACTTCTTTGGCAAGCGACGCTGAAGCAAGGTTTAATTCGTAGCTTATGGATGAAAGCTTATAGTCATCCTGCGATATGGCATTAGCGTTAAACGTATTGGTCTCTATAATATCAGATCCTGCCTCGAGGTATTCTCTGTGTATGTTCTTTATAATATCTGGACGTACAAGAGAAAGTAATTCATTATTTCCTTTTACATCTGAGCCATGATCTTTGAACCGCTCTCCACGATAGTCCTCTTCTCTAAGTTTGTACTTCTGGATCATAGTACCCATAGCGCCGTCAAGAACCAGAATCCTATCATTTATTATGTCTTTGATGTCTTTCAATAGTCTATATTTATATTCTCTACACTGTACCTAATTCCCAGACCCCAGCAATTGGTGTTTGTTTTTCCCAGGACCTCATTACTCTGGGCCCGTATTCGAATATACAGATCAAGACAAAAACCATATAGCATTTTAAAGCTAAATTGTATATCCAGGTTGTTGATGTCTGTTGACGCCCCCTGAAATGGATTTATATTAAAATCATCATTAGGCGTTGAGTTATTAACAAGTATATCGGAGCCATAGTTTATACCATCAAAATTCCTTCTTAGTTTTGCATAGAAATAATGCAAGCAAGCCGGCAATATTGGTATCGGTTTGTATTTAAGCCTGACAATAAATTCGGTAAACTTGGAACCAAGGGGATGTGCAAACGCTTAATTAAAATGACTGTAGCTGGTAGCCGATAATTGTGGCAAATCGTCCATGCGCACACTGTATGAACAGCCAAATGGAGCTACCTTGTTATACTCCATTCTTAGGTCAAGCTTGTTAATGTTAAATAGATCAAAACTTCTATTTAATTGAAAAAATTGAACTGGTTTTCAAAGATGGATGCGTAGAAGTAAAAGCGCTTGTTCCGGTTACCCCAGAAGTCTAATCCCCGGGAGTGGTGAAATATTAAATTACCATCCATTGTTCCATGCAAGGAAGCAAGCGAGAAGTATGGCAGGCAAGCGGTTTCCAAGAAAGTATAAATGTATTATACTTTAAAGTTGAGTAAAAATTGCTTAACAATGCTATCAAAACGTGTATTATCCTTATTAAGAAACAGCACTTCTACAGGCAGCACAAAGAAGGGCAGTTGATGCTTTAGGATATAGTCAGTATGCAGAAGTAATCTTGTAGCATCTTTTTCTGTCGTGAGGAAAACAAGACCATCGTCACTGTTGGCTTCTTTTATCTTTTTGAAGCTTTCAAGTTCAGCTTCACTGAAGTAGTGATGGTCTTCATATTTGATTGTATTTTCTATACGGCATTTGTCATACAGGTATGAGATCATGTAATCTATATTTGCAACGGCAGAAAGCACGTGAACTGACGTATTTAATGTAAGCTCAAGGCGAATATCACGGTCCAGTAAAAAGTAGGGAATGCCATACTTGTATTTTGAAAAAAGAAGTTTTTGATGCCTGTAGGGTTTGATTTTTTTTGTAATCTCCTCCCGCCTTTCCGGCAATATGAACGCTGGACATTTGCTTACAATAATTATGTCTGCGCGCACATAAGAAGACCTTGGCTCACGCAGTCTTCCTGCTGGTAATAAATAATCGTCAGTAAATAAATTATCATATTCTGTCAGCAGGATATTCAGGCCAGGAACAACCGATCTATGCTGAAAGGCATCATCAAGCAGAATGCACTGAGTGTCGGGACTGGATTTTAAAAGCAAGGGAATGCCAATATTGCGGCTTTCGGATACAGCAACAGGGACCTGAGGAAATTTCTTTTTAAACTGCAGGGGCTCATCGCCTGCTATCGATGCGTTATCATGGTATTCAACCAGGCGAAACCCTTTTGACCTGCGTTTGTAACCGCGACTCAATGTTGCCACATGCAGATAAGGCGACAGCAATCTAATCAGATATTCTATATGTGGCGTTTTCCCCGTTCCTCCTACCGAGAGGTTGCCAACATTAATTACCGGCAAGTTGAAACTTGTTGCCTTTAAAAGACCTGTTTCGTAAAATATATTTCTGAGGCTTATTATTCCAGAGAATACAAGAGCAAAAGGCAACAGTAATAATCTGACAATTATATTATTCTGCATTTAATAGCAACTTAGTTCCAAGCCTGCAATTGAGGCATTTAAATTTGTCACAATATTGGGTTTTTAATTCAATCAAAGCCTGTGTTTGACTGCAATTGTCGACATGAATGCCCAAACGAGTCCACATTTTTATTATGTGATTGTCTTCCGCTTTTAGCTCTGCCAGGAATTCAATACTTAGTATTCTTAGATATTCATCATTGAGCAATACGCCACGGGCAAACAGTAAAGGGATAAACGCATTAATCACTATCGCAGTTTTTGTTTGCATTCCAAAGGGTTTAACTTTTTTTGACGAGGCCTTACCAGGAATAAAGTGTCTATTCCAGTATCTTGATGTTTCTATGTCAAGTATGGCAATTAAATCCTTGGTTGTTTTGGCATTCAGGATAGTCGAAAGCAGGGCTTTATTTTTTAAGTATATGGCAGCTATTTGTGCGATTCTCAAAGCAGGGGAGTTTTGAGGCCTCAAGGTGCCAAAGCGCCATTCATTACCCGTCATGGCCAGCAGTCTGTGCTTTCTTTTTAAATGGGCATATTCTTTTTTCAAGGCCTTCATGTATGTGTCTTCTTCAAAACGCCTCAACATGCCTGACTGACCAAAGAGCAGGGCCTCTGCCGAGAGAGCTTTATCGAGATATTTTGAAATAAGCTTATAAGGCACCCTGTTTGCAAGCTCTTCGAAAGCCACCTTGTTAACCGGCCCACCAATGTAAGCCAGAATCAGAACATATAGACATTGTTCCCAATCGCCTGCGACATTTTTTAAAACTCTGAGTATATGTCTGGTTTTACTTTGGAGTCGTTCTGTCAAGAGTCTTTCAAGATAGATGTTGATATATGTATGATCGATTGTTGAAATAAAGTTTTTACAGGGTATATTCAAGTGCCTGTCAAAAAGCCCTTTGTAATTCGAGACTAGACACATATCAATTCTTCCTTTGAGCTCCAGGCAAACAGGCTTGATCCCGGATTCGGTTGTAACTGGTCCATTGTCTTCGTAGACGACATGTAGGATGACATTATTGTATGCAGGATCTTTGTTGTGTTTGTGAGCCGTCCAGTCTATACTCCTGATATGAATTTCTATATGGCCATGCCAGATTGTATGAGCTATTTTCAATGTGGCGTTTAGAAAGTCCGGACCGGAGTTGCGGTTATGGTTACCATAATTCAATATTGATAGCCTCTTACCGTTGCCAAGTATTAAATTATGGTGATTAAAGCGCTTGAACATCCAGACATGGTGAAGAAAGGCTTCATCCATTTTATACTGTAATGACAAGAAGCATCATCAAGTAAACAGAATGGGGGGAGTATGTTACTAGAATAAAATCTTTTTATCTCTCATAAAGGCAAAACCTGCAGGCATACTTGTTTTTTTCATCAGCGGGATGATAGTCTTCCCATGTAAGCTTCCAATTATCAAGGTCAATGTCAGGGAAAAAGGCAGTAGCATTGTCAATAATAGCATCCACATGGGTCAGATATAGACGATGCCACAGGTTTAGGGTTTGAGCGTAAACGCTGGCACCACCAAGAATAAAAACTTCTTCCTGCCCGGATTCAGCGGCATATGCCAGGGCATCAGGAATGGAGGATTTTACTATTACACCGGAATGGGCAAAATCCTTGTTCTTGGTGATTATGATATTTGTCCTTCCCGGCAGAGGCCGACCAATTGACTCAAAGCTTTTGCGACCCATGATAACGTGATGACCGAGGGTGGTTTCCTTAAAAAACTTAAGATCTGCAGGAAGGTGCCACGGCAAGTCATTATCTATTCCTATTGCATTGTTGTTGCCGACAGCAACGATACTTGATACTATCATGAGCTAAGGTGTGTCTATTAGGTTGATATTCATTATTTGTTCTTCACTATACTTCCTGTTCACCTCTTTATTGAGATATTTTTCAATAGCCAAGCCGGCTATTGGAGCAGCTATATCACCACCGAACCCTGCGTTCTCTACATATACGGCTATTGCAATTTTTGGATTATCCTTGGGCGCAAAGGCGTAGAATACAGAATGATCCTTGCCGTCTCGCTGGTTGTTTTGTGAGGTTCCTGTTTTACCGCATATACTGATTCCGGGAACATATGCTTTGTAGCCAGTACCGCGGGTAATCGTTTTTTCAAGCCCGTCAATTACGATGTCATAATATTGTGGCTCGATGCTGAGTTCTTTTTTTGTCGTGTATCGTTGGTCAATTTCGAGGGCAGGATCACTGAAGCCTTTTACCAGGTGCGGCGTATAATAATGACCCCTGTTTGCAAGAATAGCAGCCAGGTTGGCCATTTGAAGGGTGGTCAGCTCAAGTTCTCCCTGACCTATACCTATTGACATAATATAGGTAGAATACCACCTTCCTCCTTCTGACCGATAAAGGTACTTGTAGTATTCTGGCGTTGGCACGAAACCTGGTGACTCATGCATAAGGTCTACGCCCAGCTCATTTCCGAGACCAAATTCATAAAGATACTTGTTCAAGGTATTCAGGCCTTTTTCGGGGTTGTAAAACCCTTCTTTTTCAATAAGGTCGCGCACCATCATAAAAAAATACGAATTGCAGGAATGCATCAGAGCCGCGGATACATTATTTGCCGAAGGATGCTCATGACAGCCATATTTAAATGTTTTATATTGATAATAGCCATTACATGCCACAAAAGTATTGGGCGTAAAAACGCCCTCCTGAAGTGAGATTAGAGAAAGAATCGGCTTGAATATTGAACCTGGTGGATAACGGGCAGCAATAGATCTGTCCAATAGCGGCTTCTGAATTTTATCTTCAGTAAGTCTGGCAAATGCCTTACCCCTGTTTTTGTCAAGGTTCAAGTCATTGGGGTCGTAGGAGGGTGCCGAAAGCATAGTCAGTATTTCTCCAGTTGAGGGTTCTATTGCCACAATGCTGCCGCGCTTGTTTTTCATCAAGCTTTCACAATATGTTTGAAGCTCCAGGTCAATTGTTGTGTACAGGTCAGTGCCCTGTACAGCTATAGAATCAAGACGACCTTCGCTAAAGGATGACACCTCTCGTCCAACATTATCTCTAAGCAAAAACTTTGTTCCTTTTTGTCCTCGTAACTTGTCTTCATAAAACCGTTCGAGACCACTCATTCCTATATAGTCTCCCGGTTCGTAAACAGACGCCGACAGATTGAGTATGTTGTTGTCGACCTCTCCCAGGTAACCCAGGATATGCGCGGCACTCTTATGCGGATAAGCCCGTATGTTACGTGTTACTGGATAAAAGCCGGGGAACTGAAAAAGTTGTTCCTGGAATTTTCCAAACACACTCTGTTCTAGTTTTGACATAAAGGTAAATGGGAGGGACTTGTGGTATCTTTTGTCGCGCCAGTTTTTGTTAAGTAGTGTCTCAAAACGCTCTCGTTCTATATCAACCAGCTGACAAAACAAACTGGTGTCCATCTTTTCATCGACATTCCTGTATATGGCTTCAATATCATATATGGACTTATTGTAGGTGAGAAGTTTTCCAGTTCGATCATACATTAGGCCCCGGGACGGGTATATGGTTTGCTTGTCAAGGATGGTTTTCTGAGCAAGAGCCTTGTAACTGTCATCGAACAGCTGAATCTGTGCCAGCTTGAGGCTGAGGACTATCGACCCAAGCAGGAAAGTAATCAAGATCGGTGCTTGCCGTTTGTCAAAGCTCTTCATTAATAACGGGGATTAAAAATCAACTGTGCTAATACAAGCAGGAAAAATGAAGCGATAAAACTAAAAATGCTTCTTAGCAGTATTTCGTTCATATAAACGAATGAAAATGCTTCTATACTATATAAGGCCAAGAGGTGGATAAACAATAATATACCCATGTAAGATACAAACCAGACGAAGCCATAGCCGTAAGAAGTCAATCCATCTTTGCCATAACCATCTGTTGGTGCAATAAGGGCCAGGATATAATATCTTAGGTATGCCGTAAAAGTGGAAGTAGCGGCATGCACACCGGGAGAATCATAGAACATATCGACAAAAAAGCCCATGACAAAGCCTATCAAAACCATCAGGGTTTTATCGGTTTTATAGGGAAGGAGGGCAAGTATAACCGGATAGATGGTAAAGTGAATGTAGTTGAATCCACTGAAGGTGATATCAATTCTTTTTAATAGAATGACCTGGATGGCAAGTATTATGGCTGCCCTGATTAGATTTCTTCTTATAAGCTTATTCATTTTCCAGCTCCAGTTGATTGCTCTTTTCTTCGATGTAATGATAGTCAATTACATAGACAAAATCGAGAGCCGATAAATCTTCAGACAATTCCACGTCAATTGAATAATTGCTGTTGCCTTCATGGATTTTAAAGTCTGCAATACGACCGATAAAAACGTCCGGAGCAAATGAAATCGAATAACCTGAACACACAATTGAATCTCCAATTTCAACAACGGCATGCCGAGGCACTTCTATCAGGTTGACTATTCTGGGATTGCTATTATTCCACACAATGGTTCCGGGGTAATTACTGTCCTTTATGCGAGCGCTTATTCTGCTTTGGCTATTGGTTAGGAGCAATACTGTAGAAAAGTGATTTGATACAGTTTTGACTATGCCCACAATACCTTTGTCCGAGATCACGCCCATGCCAGGCCTTATGCCTGCCGCCCGGCCTTTGCAGAGGGTAAAGTAGTTGTTCCTCAGGTTTAGTGTTTTTCCACACACTCCTACAGGGATCAGGTGGTACTTTCTCAAAGTGTCTGTACTTTCAAACTCCTGGAAAGCATTTTCCTTACTTGCTACCCTGTAGTTGATTATCTGCTCGCGCAGGCGGGCGTTTTCTGATAATAAGCTGTCATTCTGAACCTGCAGTGAGAAGTAATTCTGGATGTTTTCCATCCTTTTGTTTATTCCTCCTGTAAACAGGTTAGATGAATGAGACCAGATTTCTTTTTGGCTGCGGTTATAGTTTACGATAAGGTAGAAGGAGAGGCATTCCAATAGGATAAAAACGACCAATGCGCTATACCGTATTATCAGATAAATCAGGTTACGCATATTTCAGGTTTGATTTTTATTTAGAGGCTCTGTCTATCCATAAGGAAAGTATAGGTATCTGTGTTCTTGAGAGCGAGCCCTGTTCCTCGCACAACTGCCTTCAAGGGGTCCTCAGCTACATGAACATTGAGCTTGGTTTTTTTCGCCAATCTCTCGTCCAGTCCCCTTAGCAAGGCACCACCGCCAGTCAGGTAAATGCCGTTCCTGTATATGTCTGCTGCCAATTCCGGAGGAGTGTCTTCAAGAGCTTTCAAAACAGCTTCCTCTATTTTACTTACCGATTTGTCAAGTGCTTCGGCGATTTCGGTATAATCCGTCATAACCTGCTTTGGAATACCGGTAAGCAAGTCTCTACCGTTCACCCCAACAGGATCAGGTGGATCATACAGATTTTCCACAGCGGATCCGACGCGTATCTTTAGATTTTCAGCTGTTCTCTCACCAATAAGCAGGTTATGCTTGCGCTTCATAAAGTCTATGATATCGTTGGTGAATTCATCACCAGCCGTACGAATCGACTGGTCAGTGACGATTCCGGAAAGAGCGATGACAGCAATTTCTGTAGTTCCCCCACCTATGTCGATGATCATGTTGCCCTGGGGAGCCTGTACGTCTAGCCCTATTCCGAGTGCCGCAGCCATAGGTTCATGGATAAGATAAGTTTCCTTACTATCTACATGGTCGGCTGAGTCAAATACCGCCCTTTTTTCAACTTCTGTGATGCCCGAAGGAATACATATGACCATTTTGAGGTGGGAGAAAAACTTTCTTCTCTCACCTATCAGTTCAATTAATCCGTGGATAAGGCTTTCCGCAGCCTGGAAATCGGCAATAACACCATCTTTGAGTGGTCTGATGGTTTCCAGGTTGCTGTGGGTTTTTTCATGCATCTGCATGGCTTTGTTCCCTACAGCCAGAACTTCTCCTGTCTTCCTGTTGATAGCCACTATCGATGGTTCATCAATGACGATTTTACCGTCCTGAATGATAAGGGTGTTTGCCGTACCTAAGTCCACCGCCAATTCCTGCCTGAAAAAATTGAATAATCCCATTAATATCTTAAATCTACTATACTGTTTTCAATCAAATATTATACCTCAATGTCGATCAGGGGATACGATTTTGATAATTTGCTAATCTTCTGATAGGTGTGCCATTAATTTTTGCCTAACCAGATGGGTACTGCATCGCAATTATAAGATTTTTATCGATAACCTGCTCAAAAAGATAAACGCAAAAAAGATCAAAATTGTCCTACAAAAACCTGTGTAAATTCTTCGGGGTGTAAGTAATTCCTGGCCAGATCAACTATATGCTTTTCTTCCAGCGAGCGAAGTTCAGCAACAGAGTGCTCAAAAATGGATAAATCGATGTCTTTTGCCCGGAGACTTTTTACAAGTTGAGCCGTCGCAAAAGGACCGTCAATCAGGTTCAGACTCTGCCCCAACAGGTAGTTTTTGACCATTTTCATTTCGTCTTCATGAATACCCCTTTTTTTGAGAAGGTCTATTTCCTTGAAGATTTCCGATAAGCCTTGATCCAGATGTTTACGTCCCATTTCTGTACTTATGTAGAAATACCCTTCTTTTTGCCAGCTGTCGTAAGCAGAATAAATGCCGTATGTAAAGCCTTTGTCTTCGCGAATATTTTTCATCAGGCGAGAACCAAAATACCCGCCAAGCACGGTATTGAGGAAGCGGAGAGCAACAAAGTCTTTATGTCTCCGGGGCACCCAAAGGCAGCCCATTTTTAGGCTGGTTTGCACATCGTTTGAACTCTCTATGTGGAAAGAACCCTGCTTGTTTTCGGGATCCGGGAAATGTTTCTCAGGCACGGGCTCACCTAGGGGCACTGACCCCAGGGATTCTACAATGATACCACGTATTTTGTCAGAGTACTGGCCGCTAAGGACAATAAAAGCACTAGATAAAGCACATTGAGTACGGTGATAGTCTTTAAGCATTGCTGTATTCAGCGCCAAGATGTCGGAGGGTTCCGTGTTGTATCCATAGGGATGTGATTCTCCAAAAATTTTAGCCGTCAGCTCGCGGTATGCCAACACATCATTTTTGGATAATTGATTATTGAGGGCCTTGCTTCTTATTTCACGGTATTTGTCCAGGTCTTCATCGCGGTAGGCTGGGTTTAATACGGTATCCAGCCATACGGGCCACAGTTTTTCAAAATGACTGTTAAGGCATACAAGACTTACAGAGGAATATTCCATAGTGGACTCTGCTTTGAAGACAGCACCATGGTAATCAAAAATATGTGCGGTTTCTTCACTTGATCGAGACTCGGAACCCTCCAGTATTAACTTTATCGCCGATTTGCTAACAGCGGGCTTCTTTTCGTGTATTCTTCCGGCTTTATAGACCAATTCAACCTTGATTATATCCTGTGTTCCTGTATTAAGCTCATAAAGCGGTATTCCGTTATCCAGTTCACCGGGTAGGACATCAGAAATCCTCAAGTCGAACTTGTTGCTTATGGCAGGGCCCCTCTTTCTGTTAATTCCGCTCATAATTGTGAGCACAAAAATCAATATATTTCTATCATTATGAAATGCTGCAGGAGAATATTTCAAATTCCCTGTATCGCGAATAAATATTATTTATTTAATAGATATGATCGATTATCTTTGTAACATTAATTAAGAAAGCCATAAACAGCAAACCATGATATTTGAGGTATCGTCAAGTGAGTTATTAAAAAAGCTGCAAATCGCATCTGGAGCTATAAGCTCTAATCCTGTAATTCCAATATTGGAAGATTTTCTATTTGAGTTGTCTGGTAATGATCTTACTATATCAGCAACAAACCTGGAAGTAACCATTATTTCGTCATTGACAGTGATGGGAAGTGAGAACGGGCGAATAGCTGTTCCAGGTAAAATTTTGCTTGACACACTAAAGGGCCTGCCGGATCAACCGGTTAAGTTTAAAGTGCATGACGAAAACAATGTGATTAGCCTGAAGTCGGCTTATGGAGAATACAAACTTTCGGGTGACAATGCGGATGATTTTCCTGAAACCCCTGCTGAAGAAAATGTAAATGAGATCGAACTCGATTGCGATGCTCTTGTGAAAGCCATTGGCAACACCATTTTTGCGACCAGCAATGATGAACTGAGACTGGCCATGACGGGTGTATTGATGCAATTGGACTTCAACAAGGTTATCTTTGTCTCGACAGATGCCCACAAATTGGTTAAGTATACTATAGGAGGATTAACCAGCGAACTGACAGAGTCTGTAATCATTCCTAAGAAATGTCTTACCGTTTTTAAAAATGCGGTCAGCGTTTTAGATGATGAAAAGGCTAAGGTGGCATTCAATAGCAAAAACATATTTTTCAAAGCTGGGGACACCCTTGTAATCAGCAGACTTATTGATGCCAAGTTTCCGGACTACAATGCGGTCATCCCTGTCAATAACGACAAGAATCTTAGCCTGAGCAGGAGTGATTTTCAAAACTCACTCAAGAGGATTGTTATCTATTCAAACAAGACCACCAACCAGGTTGTGTTGAATCTTGCTGAAGACAGCCTGACGGTGTCGGCCCAGGACCTGGACTTTTCTAACGAGGCAACGGAGCAAATCAGTTGTTCATATAAGTCAGATCCGATGACAATAGGTTTTAATGCCAAATTTCTTGTCGAAATGCTTGGGGTGATAGATACCGATGAAGTCATTCTGGAACTATCAGCACCTAACAAAGCTGGGATTCTGCTCCCTTCAGAGCAAAACGACCAGGAAAAATTAATGATGCTTGTTATGCCTGTCATGATGAGCCACTAAGCATAGCACCTATTGTGAAAACGGGTTTATTTTTTGGGTCTTTCAATCCTGTGCATGTCGGTCATATGATTATTGCCAATTACATGCTTAATCATACAGACCTGGAAAACGTATGGCTTGTAATTTCTCCACATAACCCGCTAAAAAAGAAAAAGACCTTGGCCAGGGATTATGATCGCCTGTATTTGGTTAATCTTGCCATTGGCGATGAGCTGAGACTTAAGGCTTCAGATATAGAATTTGGCTTGCAACAGCCCTCATATACCATTGACACAATGACATATCTGGATGAAAAATATCCAGATCGGGAGTTTACACTCATCATGGGCGGGGACAATCTGGCAAATCTTCATAAATGGAAGAATTACGAGATGCTCTTAGAAAAATACCGCATCTATATTTACCGTAGGCCTACTTGTGTCATGCCGGAACTTCAAAATCATCCAAATGTTGTAATTACTGAAGCACCACTGCTTGAAATATCGTCTTCGTATATCAGAGAATTGTTGAGGGAGAAAAAGTCGGTCAAGTATCTGGTCCCGGATAAGGTTCATGAATATCTTAATGATTATCCAATTTATGACAGGTTGCCCATTCAATAAATTAGCGCCCACAATCGTTTAAGCATTCTGAACGCTCATAGAAATAGAATATGCGTAAAGCTCTCTTCTTATTTTTTTTAGGTACAGGCATTGGGTGGTGCCAGGAAGAGACCGCTGTTTTTGAATGGCAGTCGCACCTGCCACACAATATTGTCATTGCAGTGGAGCAAAGCAATGATAAGATCATATATGCAACAGCACAGGCTATTTTTACTCTTGACAAAGAGGACATGAGCATAGACTATCTGTCAAAAGTTGATGGCCTTACGGACACAGGGATAAGTACAACAGCCTATGATGACTTTAACAACCAGCTTATAATTGCTTATGAAAACAGCATTATAGATATAGTAAGTGGCTCAGAGGTGTTTCCTGTATTGGACATCTTTAACAACAGCAATTTTATTGACAGGAAAATCAATGACATATTTGTCCAGAATGAAGAGTGGATGTATCTGGCGACAGGCTTTGGAGTCCTGCAGTATAATCTTCAAACCAGGGAGTTCGGATTTACGCTTGATGCTGGGCAAAATGTCAGAAAAATTGCAGGTGACGAAAGCCAGATTATAATCGCCGCAGATGATGGAGCTTATGTCCTGGATTATACCAACAGTCCATTTCCAAATGCTTTTTCGAGTTGGGAATATTTGGAGGGGGGCCTGCCACCATTATATGATCCACGAGATGTTTTGGTATTTGAAAACAAGATATTGCTGGCCACCTCCAAAGCGGTATATCAAAGGGATTCTGATAGTGTATTTATAAGAATATACGACTTTGAAGCCGAGGCTTTTCAAAGCCTGTTTCTTCACCCTACTGAACAAGAATGGGTGCTCGGATTAAAAGATAACAACAATTCAAGTAAACTTATCTTTTTTGACAGTGATGCTGTTCCCATCAATGATATTACAAGCTGTACAAACAGACTTCTGGATGTAGAGATTGATGAAAAGGGCAGGGTGTTTTTTGCTGATGAGTGGTTGTTTGCTCGCTACATCGATGAGAGCGGCAATTGTATAAGAGAGAGTTTTAGAGGACCGTTTAGTATCGAGGCATCAGACATCAATGTGAAAGACAATAAGGTATATGTCGCTTCAGGAGGCATATCAGACAACTTCGCAGATCTGTTTGGAAGGGACGGCGTTTATATATTTGAAGAAGGCGACTGGACAAATATCAACCAGGACAATAACAACTTTTATGTCGAGGAAGATATTCTTCAATTTTACCAGATAGAGCCACACCCGGATAGTAATATCATTTATATCGGTTCTTTTTGGGCAGGGCTTGTAGAACATAATCTGGATTCGGGAGAACAGACGCTTTATACGGCGGAGAACAGCTCGGGAGCACTATTGCCACCGGTTGGCGATGAGCAGAGGACAAGGATATCGGGATTAAGTTTCGATGGTGATGGGAACCTATGGATATCCTGTTTTGGAGCAACCAGGCCTTTGGCCGTTTTGACGAACGAGGGGAGTTGGCACAATTTTTATGTTCCCGGAGATTCGAAATTATCAGACCTTGTTATAGACGAGCTTGGTATTGTGTGGGGAGTGATTGGTGGAAATACTGGAGCAGTGGTGGCATATGATCCAGGTGACAACATAAAAGACCCGACAGATGATCGACCTGGCAAGTTATTTAATCTTAATAATTCTGAAATCCCTTCAAACCTGGTTAACTGCATAGCCAAGGACTTGGATGGCGCCATATGGGTAGGTACAGCACAGGGGGTAGTTGTTTTTGAATGTGGTTCGGCAGTTTTTGAAAATATTTGTCAGGGCAATAGACCTATTGTTTTCCAGGATGATCTTGGCGCTTTTCTATTGGAATCAGAAGACGTTATATCTATTGCCGTGGATGGTGCTAACAGGAAATGGTTTGGCACCCGTAACGGTATTTTTGTGCAGTCGGCTAATGGAGAAGAGGAGGTTGCCCGGTATAATATTGAAAACAGCCCTCTTTTTGACAACAACGTGAAAGCAATGGCATACAACGGCGAGAATGGGCAGATGATTGTTGCCACTGAAAAAGGCATTCAGAGTTTCCGAACAGCCACAACTTCGGCGCGACCTGTGCATAGTAATAATGTGTATGCTTTCCCCAACCCGGTAAGGCCGGATTACCGCGGGCCAATAGCTATAAAAGGCCTGGCGAGGAATGCAGAAGTCATTATCACCGATATTGACGGTCAGCTGGTACATAAAATGGATGCTTTGGGGGGACAGGCCATTTGGGACGGAAAAGATGCTTCGGGACGCGAAGTTGCGGCTGGAATTTACCTTGTTTTCAGTTCTTCAACAGACAGTTTTTTGAATCCGGATACAGCAGTAAGCAAAATATTGGTGATAAGATAAATGTCTGGAAGGAGGCGGGAGGGCATAGCATCATTTATCGGGGAAATGAAATAATTTTAGTTTATATTTGCCATCCGAATTTTATTTGGTCGCGTGGCCGAGCGGTTAGGCAGAGGTCTGCAAAACCTTGTACAGCGGTTCGAATCCGCTCGCGACCTCCACTACTTGAATTCCTCTTACTTCATCTTAGTAAGGGGAATTTTTTTTGCTTGAAAATCAGTTATTTACGTTAATGGACATTCAAATAAGCTAAGATTGGGTCAAGTTTATTTTGTACCCTATTTTATACTCTACCTAAAAAGGGGTTACCCTCCAAATCACCCATAACTAATATTGAATTAAAAAGTTATGAACGTAAAAAATGTTAAAGACACATACTTTACACTGTTAAAGAGACATCGTTTACACTTAATGAGCTCTAACAATTCCTAGAAAACATACACTAGTTACAATAACAGCGATTAAATGAAAATCAAAGTTATCCGACTTTGGCAGAATCAAGATGAAAAATAAACCAAAGAAGAACTTTATAAATGCATTAATTGGTAAACCTTACCTTACAACATTTATTAATTTCGTTAATCTTTCTCCGGTCTCTTTTTGTATTATGAAGCTGTATAGACCGACAGAGTATTCATCAACCCTAACAATAATCATTCTTGAAGGAATTTCATAGTTCAACACTTGCACTAATTTGCCCATTAAATCTCCGTTTGCCTGCAAAATCTAATGAATTATTTCTCCAATAGTCTGAAATAGAATAAAATTTAAATAACAGATGATTTTATTACAATTGATTTCGATTCATGCTTCATCGAATGATTAAAGGCTTAATGCATTACTAAGTTCTGTCAAGCTGCAAGTCAGCCTCGTCAGCAGTTACATTTTGTATGTTACGCCAAAACTTAGAGTAGATATATGATCAATCGTTTCAGTACCAAGGACACCATCCTCTAAAAGTGTCAAATTCACAGAGAGGTATAATGGTTTTATAATTCTAAACATGGTGATAATTGAGAGATTATAGCGCCATCTATTTTTTTCTGTTTTTTTAAAAAAGTAACCATTATATCGAATATTCAATCGGTTGTCCGTTAATTCATGCGCACCGCCTAATCCAATTACATAAAAAATATCGGTATATGCCGAGTTGTCTTCATAATTCGACCATTCGTTACTTATCCCCAAGAAGGGAGAAACTTGATGAAATTTTGTTTTAAGAATTTTATATTCTGATCCAAGTATAGTGTAAAACCGAGCACTGATCGAACGTAAATTACTTCTTTCAAACCCAAAGATCCCAAAGGGCTCAAATCGATTAAGCTGGTATGCTAGCTTTGAATTAGATTGTATTTCATTCTGTAATGTGATAGTCTTGGAGCTACTAGAGGACATTAAAGTTCCATACTCATAATTCAACCATTGGCTGAATATGATTTTTTTGTTCTGAATTGTGAGGTAATTGTTCGTTGTAACCAAGAGTTGCGTTGCTGTGTTTTTTGAATAGTTTCCATTAAGCGACACTTGAAAGTGAATTTCTGGTTTAGGTATACTATCACTAGATTCGGCAGCATGAACATTAATTAAGCTACAAAGTATAAAGGGAATAATATAGTAATAGCTTAGTGGGATATATTTATTCATAGGCTTATGCTTTTAGTTTTTAAAGTAAGAAAAATCCTGATTTTCAATTATTTTTTTTTGAATATCTATTCAGATGGGTCTATATTGAAAATTTTTGTTTAGCCTAGCCCGCTATGATAGAGCCCCAACATATTGCAATTATTGGCACCAGTATGAACTTGCCTGGTCACATAAATTCCTTGGAGGAAATGCACCAAAATTTGCTGTCTAAAAAAGATTCAATAACCAATGTGCCCTCTGAAAGATGGAATGCAGAATACTACTATAACGAGGATCGTTTCCAAGCAGCAAAGATTAACAATAAAAAAGGAGGCTTCATTGAAGGGGTGAAGGATTTTGATGCTCAACTGTTTGGTATTTCTCCAGCAGAGGCTATGGCTATGGATCCTCAGCTCCGATTATCTTTAGAGCTAGCATTTCGTCTTTTTGAAAATGCAGGATATAGCAATGAACATTTATCGGGAAGCGCAACAGGGGTTTACATGGGAGCTTGCTTCAATGATTATCGTGACTTGTGTTATTCTAATCCTGCAACAGGAGTGAATCCCCACACTATTACAGGTAATACAAATTGTTGTATATCGGGCAGGATAGCATATTATTTTGGCCTTGAAGGACCATCGCTTACGTTGGATACAGCTTGTTCTTCATCATTAGTCGCCGTTCACTATGGCTGTAAAGATTTACTTGTAGGAGATGTGAATATGGCAGTGGCAGGAGGCATAAATATTATGATACGCCCTGAAAACCATATGGCCTTTTCAAGCTTAAATGCTCTTTCTCCGGATGGCGTCTGTTATTCTTTTGATGCGCGTGCTAATGGTTATGTGCGTTCTGAGGGAGCAGGTTTAGTTTTATTAAAGCGACTGGAAGATGCAATAGCTCAAGAAGACCAAATTCTGGGTGTAATTCGCGCAGTAAAGGTCAATAATGATGGTCGCTCCAGGAGTTTTACAGCACCTAACCCTAAAGCACAAAGTAGCTTAATCAGAAAAACTTTAAAGGACGCTGGTCTTGAAGCTGAAGATATCGATTTTATTGAAGCTCATGGACCAGGCACGCACGTAGGAGATCCAATTGAATTATCAGCAATTGCAAATGTATTCGACCAAACAAAGAGAGATAGAAAACTCTATGTGGGTTCAATTAAATCAAACATTGGTCATACAGAGTCAGCAAGCGGGATTGCCAGCTTACTAAAAGCAGTGGCATCTGTAAAATATAATATCATTTACCCTAATCTGAATTTTAGTGTACCTAACCCGAAATTCGATTGGGTGAGATCTTGTATTGAGGTACCTATTGATGAAATAAGCTTTGAAGGAACGGTCAGGGTAGGTGTAAACTCTTTTGGTGTAAGTGGTACAAATGTTCACTTGATTCTTGAGTCTTCAGAAGTGGTTTATAGTGATAATAATCAACAGCCGCTTGAATGGCCGTATATATTACCCGTGTCAGCTTCAAATTCAAGCTTGCTTTCTCAAAGAAAAAATCAACTCCAAGAATGGTTAGATGGGGGCTCTAAAGAACTGGTTCATAAGTTAGCTTCCCTATCAAGGTTCCGAATGCATTTACCCTTTCGGGAAATGATTTGGTCTCAAGACCCAAAAGAGTTTATAAATAAGTTGATAGACCTAGATATAAATGTTCAATTTGAAGGAGATTATTCGAATGCAAAGAAAGTATTTGTATTCTCGGGTCAGGGTGCTATGTGGGAAGGAATGGGGCAAGAGCTGTTTCAACGGTTCACTGTTTTCAGAGACTCAATGAACGATAGCTTTTGGACTATTAAAAATACTTTGGGAATTGACATACGAAAGGAGTTTTCGAAAATACCCACTGATGAGGTTGAACGTCAACTTTTAACCTTCAGCTATCAAATTGCCCTAGCAGATTTACTCAAACATGTTGGTTTGACCCCAGACATTGTCTTGGGGCATTCTTTAGGGGAAGTAGTAGCCGCATGTTTTTCATCTTGTATAGATAAAGAAACCGCCATTCAAATAGTGGAGGCTAGAGCTTCTGCTATGAACCTAATAGCCGGAGAAGGTACGATGTGGGTTGTGGGCATGTCAAAAGAAAATTGGACAAACCATTTTGCGAAAGATTTTCCAACACTAGACCTAGCAGCAGAAAATGGAATTCGAACAATTGTATTGTCAGGTCCTGAAGATATTTTTATTGATTTAGCAAGTAAATTAAATCAAAAAGACATCTTCAATCAAAAAACTCAAATCAATTATGCTTCCCATAGCCGCTATGTTAAGAAGGTTGTTCCACACTTAAGAAACAAGATGAAAGATTTAAGTTATTCATCAGGCGAGCCTAATTTTAGTTTTTATTCTACCAGTCAACTGAAATACGTAGAAGCTGAAGATATGAATACGGAGTTTTGGATAGAAAATATACTTAGACCTGTTAGGTATTACGAAGCTCTAGAAAACATAAGTAAACAGATGTCTATAATTGGCATAGAAATATCATCTCATGGACTATTGTCGAGTGTGTCCCATGAAATTATAGATCAAGACGAATCCCGATCGATCTTTATGCCTGTCATTTTAAAATATCAACCTGAGTCGACAAGCTTACTCCAATTTCTAAGGAATCTGTACATTCGAAATATTGATCTCTCTTGGGATGCTATATATCAATATCATGGGAATAAGAATACTACTATTCCTCCCCAACACATGGACAAAAAACCTTATTGGATAGGACAGGATTTTGAAGATCAAGAATTGTTTTTATCTGAATCTGCTGAGGGTGAAGTTTTTGAAGGCTGGGCTAATTACCTTAAGCGATTAATATCATCAGTTACATTGATATCCTTACAAGACTTGGATGAAGAACAGAGCTTTCGAAATTTAGGTTTGGACAGCTTGATGATACTCAAACTTAGAAACCAGATTCAAAATGAAAGAAATGTTAAAATCAGTTCAACCGCATTCTGGAATTATCCCGATATTAAGACAATGTCTTCATTCCTTGAATTAACTTTTGGAAGCTCCCATGGTGCTAATTCCTCTGAAAATGGACATGTACAATCAGATGATGATGTAAACAATGAATTAGACCAGTTTATCAACGATCTTTTATAAATAGAAGGGACTACTACCAATATGGAAGATAGAAATATGCAGGAACGACTTCGAAAGTCATTAGCAGTAATAAAAAAGTTGCAGGCAGAGCTGAAATCTAAAAGGTCTGAGGAAAAAGTATCAATCATTGGTGCAGCGTTCAGGATGCCTGGAGTGGGAGAAGATGAAGAAAGTTTGTGGGAAGGCCTGATAAACAAATTTAATGCCGTAACAAGGTTTCCTAATGATCGATTGGAGTTATTAGGCCTAAATGAGGATGAAGTAAAAGATGTAAAAGGTGGTTTTATTTCTTCTATTGACCAATTTGATCCAGGATTTTTCAATATCGGTCTTGAAGAAGCAAAAGCTATGGATCCACAGCATAGGATGATGCTCGAGTTAGTTTGGCGTGTATTTGAAGATGCAAATTATAATATTGATGATTTTAGAGGGAAAAGAGTAGGAGTTTTCATTGCCTTATCGAACAATGATTACTCATTTCAAAGATTGAGAACGGAACAATCTAAAAGTCCTTATGATTTTACCGGAAATATTCTTGCTCCTGCAGCTGGTCGTATTTCATACACTTTTGACTTTAGAGGTCCAGCTGTCGTAATTGATACAGCTTGCTCCACGGCTTTGGTAGCGATGGACCAAGCCTATAATTCCTTACTTGAGGGAAAGTGTGACTTAGCAATTGTTGGAGGGGTGAACTTGATTTTAGATCTAAGGGTAAATGAAGTCTTACATCAAATTGAAGCTCTTTCACCAGACGGTTATTGTAAGCCACTAGACGCCTCTGCTAATGGCTATACCAGAAGTGAGGGGGGTGCAGCTTTTTTACTAAAAAGGGAATCAGATCTAGACGCTGATAAGGACCATCCAGTTTGCGAAATCCTAGGTAGTGCCACCAATCATGATGGTAAATCAAATGGGTTTACGGCCCCTAATGGTAAGGCTCAAGAGGCAGTGATAAAAGAAGCCATCAGAAACGCGGGTATACGGACAACTGATATAGATATTATAGAATTACATGGAACGGGCACAAAACTTGGAGATCCTATCGAAATAGAAGCGTTGCAAAATGTTTTATTTCAGGAACAACGAGACAACAAGCTTCTTGTTGGATCTGTAAAATCTAACATCGGCCACCTTGAATGTGCTGCAGGATTTGCAGGTCTTATTAAATTAATTCTAAGTTTTAAACATAAAACCTTTCCTCCTACTGCACACATAAAGGAACTTAACCCACTTATAAATTGGCATAATAAACTTGACGTCCCAACACAAGAGGTATCCTTAGAGCATCATAAACAAATCATTGCTGGCATAAGTTCTTTTGGTATAAGCGGAACGAATGCTCACCTTATACTCGGCTCATCTGCAAAACATCAAGCCCCTGCGCAGGAAGATGAAATGCAAACATTATTATTATCAGCGCCCAGCCAGGAAAAACTTAAAGCTCTGATAGAAGACTATAAGTCTTACTTATCTCATACAGTCTTCACTTGGGAAGAGGTTTGTGCTGCTGCTGCACTTGGCCGTAAACATTGGTCTTTTAGAGCCACGATAGAAGCAAGAAACAACTGTGAGGCATTACAAAATATTAACTCAGGCAGTCTTTCATTTAGTGACAATCATAAAAAGTTGGCTAAACCTGAACAAAACAGTTCTGGTGTGCATCCTAATTTATTGAAGATTAGGTACTTGAATGGAGAGGAGCTTGATTATACACAACTATTTAGGCCGCTCAAGCGAAAGGTGAAAATACCTGGATTGACATTTTTAAATCGTGGTTGCTGGGTATACAAGAATGAGGTTTTCAATAATGCAATTAGAATAACCAAAAATCTTACTCACCCTTTCTTAAAATCTTACTTTACAATTCCTGGAGATGAAATGGGCCATCATTTTACAGGAAAAATAGATCTGCAAGAACATCCATGGCTCCATGGGCATCAACTATTTGGACAAGTAGTATTCCCTGGTTCAGGTATTCAAGAGTTGGCCATGTTTGCTGCTAAAGAGTTGCTTGAAACGGGTACACCAGTAAAAGAGCTAAAAATTATTAGTCCATTATATCTTTCAGGGACAATTAATTTATGGCTTCAATTAAAGAAGATTAAGGAAGGGAATTACGAAGGGAACGTGTATTCACGAATGGAAGAAGGCGACTGGGTTCTTAATTCAACATTTCAGCTTATTAATACACCTATTCAAGAGCCAACATCCTTCACTTTTTCAGTAGGGAATACACTTTCTATCACAAAGTTTTACGCAAGTTGTAAATCAATAGGAATTCAGTATGATGATACTTTTGCAAAATTGGAGAAGGTCATTGTTCAAGGGAATAAGCTTTATGGTTTTTTAGGAGAATTTCCTGAGCATGGAAATTTCTTAATTTCTCCAGACATTCTTGATAATTGCTTTCAGGTTTTAGGCGTTTGGTTGCTGGATCAATTTGGACCACAAGCTTTTGTTCCTGCTCAAATTGGTATTTCTTTTATTTATAGAAAGCCCAAAAGCAAGGTAAAAGTAGTCGTGGAACTTCCCGAACATCGAGGACAAAATTCAATAGCTGTCTCCATTAGAGTATATGACGGTCAGGGGCTCTGCGCTCTTTTCGAAGACTTTACGGTTGTTAAGGTTGATGAAAATTCAATAATAAAGCCTCATTATTTTTCAGAGCTTCCTCTTCACACTTTATCTTGGATTCGTGATGAGCTTCCTGTGACTTCAACAAGTAGCTTGAGCCTTCCGTCCTTTAATTTCAAATTTGAAAATAAAAAGCTGTTAAATCGTTCAAGGAACACACTGCAAGCACTCGAAGTGATTGCTTTGGACTTTGTTGCTGATATTTTCATCAGACTTGGATTTCAAGAATGGCAAGGCCAACAAGTATTAAAGTCGGACTTGATCCGGAAACTAAAGATTAGCTCGAAGCACGAAAAGCTTTTTGGAAGATTATTAGAAATGGGATTAGAAGCCCAATGGTTTCAAAAAAAGGGTCGATTTTATGAGATTCAAACGTTACCTGATGTCATGGTGGATCACTCAATTCAAAAATTCCAAGACTCTTTTCCACTTGCTTCAATGGAATTAGAAGTTGTTAAAAGGTGTGCCCAAAATATCCCGGCAATTCTCCTTGGCGAAAAGGACGCCTTGGAAGTTTTATTTCCAGGTGGTTCTACTAAGTTGATATCTGAGTTTTATGATAGCGACCCATTTCGCATCATGTATAATATTTGCCTTGAGTCATTTAAGGAATGGCTCAATTTTAATAGCAGTGCAAGGACATTTAGAATTCTAGAAATTGGAGCGGGAACAGGAAGTACGTCGAAACACTTACTGCCCCTTCTCACTGATTATGATGTGCAATATGATTATACAGATATTTCACCTTTGTTTCTGTCTGATGCGCGTGAGAAGTTTAAAGAATATGCATTCGTTAATTATAAAACATTAAACATTGAGGAACCTCCACAAGAACAAGGGTATGAACTTAATTCTTATGATCTTATCATCGCGTCTAATGTCCTTCATGCAACAAAAGATTTAAATAATACTTTCGAAAAGGTTTTAAATTTAATGAAACCCGGCGGAGCGCTATTTATGCTTGAAGGAATCAAGGCAATGAAGTGGATTGATTTGATATTTGGCCTCACAAGTGGTTGGTGGTTGTTCGAAGATCGGCACCTCAGAAAAAGCCATGCAACTTTGAATATTAATGACTGGAGACATTTCCTATCAAACTCAGGCTTTGATCATATCCAATTTCTTGAGCCCAGCTACAAAGAGGTTTCTTCTTCTGGCCAGGCAGTGATTTGGGCACAAAAAATAGTAGTTCAGGATGTTAAAAGAGCATCTGTTCAATGGGTGTCAAATGAATCAATCTCTAAAGGGCTTGGTGATCTTAAAGAAGACGCATTTGCAATTGCTATTGAAAGCAATCAAGAAGCTTTGGTAGACGTGGATGCACATGTCGATGTTTTAGTTCAATTAATAGATAAATTGAAATATTTAGATCAACTTGATCCTCAAAATAAAAACCTATTCCTTTTTTATACAATTAAGAACAGCCAACAAATAATTGGTTTTTGGCGAGTACTTCAAAATGAGTGGCTGGAATGGAATATTAATTTAGTAATTACCGATGATCTCGATGATGCGATTGTTCAAAACGAGATTGCTCATGCTCAAAAAGGAGAGTGCTCAAAATACAAAGACGGCCAGCGAAAGATATTAAGACTCGTAACAGAAAGGCTGAATTTAGGAACGCCCTTAGATTTCAATAATAAAAAAGTAATAATTACAGGCGCGAGTGGTGGCTTAGCTCGAATATTGATAAAATGGCTACTTGAAAAAGGAGTTCGTAAAATATTAGGAGTTTCAAGATCTATTCGATCCGATTTGATTAAGGACATCAGGGTAACATATGAAAAGTCTGATGTTTTAGATTGGAGAACTGATGAGGATTTAGAAGACTACTTTGCCATTTTTCACTTAGCAGGCTCTATTTCTAATCAAATGGTACTCAATCAGGATAAGAATACACTTTCTTCTGTTTTAAAGCCGAAAATAGAAGGAGCGATGAAAATGAGAGATATAGCACTACAGAACCAAATTCCTCATGTATTTCATTTCTCTTCATCTGCGGCGTGGTTAGGCACTTCAGGCCAATCTAATCATGCATATGCCAATTACCATATGACCGGAATCAATAAAATAGAACAATTAAATGAGATTTCAATTCTTTGGGGTGCATGGAATGGTGCAGGCGCAATTAAGAATTATCAAGCTGAATCATGGGTACATAGGATTGGAATGAAAACCATTAATCCGGAAGAAGGGCTTAAGACATTGGATAAGATTTTAGCCTCAAGTCATGAAGAAATAGGCGTATTTGAAATTGATTGGGGGAAATATCAAACCGTCATGCAACGCACCCCTTTCATTCAGGATCTTGTTAATGGACAGCTTCAGTCTCAAACCCATACCTCAGAGGTATCCCCGGCAAGCTTTACAAGTATTGAAGAGGTCATTGATTGGCTAGAGCTTCAATTAAGTCTTACATTAGGATACCAGCAAAAGCAGGTATTTGATACAGATTCTGGGTTTTTCGATTTGGGGCTAGATTCACTTACAGCATTAGATTTTAAGAAGAACATAGAAAGAGAAGCAGCTGTTAATCTCCCCTCGACTTTAGTTTTTAAATATCCTACCATAAACCAACTAGCAATCTTTCTTTATGCCGAAAAGCAAGCCTTATCTTCAGATAAGCAATCTCATTCGAAACATGAATCTGGAGCAGTAGAATTTATTGATGAGGAGTTCAATAGTATGATGGATGAAATCTGACCAACTTACCCCATTGGAAAAGGCGGCTTTATTAATTAGCAATCTTAAAGCTAAAGTGTCTTTACTCGAATCAAGAGAGGGAATCCACGATGTTGCAGTTGTGGGTATTGGTTGCAAACTGCCAAAGGGCTTATCTAGTCCCGAGAAACTGTGGGAAGGCTTATTAAGTTCTATTGACACAGTAGAGCCATTGCCCAAAGGTAGATTCGGAACCTTAGCTGAAGAGGATTATATGGGTTCATTCGTGCAGGATATCGATCAATTTGACGCCTCTTTCTTTGGTATTTCGAATAGGGAAGCGACCGCTATGGATCCGCAGCAGAGGTTGTTGCTACAAACAAGTTGGCATGCTCTTGAAGATGCAGGAATGATACCTTCCGCTTTAAAAGGAACAAAAACAGGCGTTTTTATAGGTGCTATGAATTATGACTACAGCGAGTGGTCCTATACTCCCGAGGATATAGATATTTATACAGGTACCGGCACTTCAAATAGTATTTTATCAGGAAGACTTGCACACTTTTATGACTTCAAAGGACCAGCATTAACGATTGACACGGCATGTTCTTCAAGCCTTGTTGCTATACATCAGGCAGTTAAGTCCCTACAGACAAATGAAAGTGAACTATGTATGGTTGGTGGGGTAAATGCCATACTTTCTCCTACTCTATTTCGTATAGAGTCTGTTAATAATATGCTAGCGAAAGATGGAAGGTGTAAGACTTTTGATGAAAATGCTGATGGATTTGTAAGGGCTGAAGGATGTGGGGTAGTTATTTTAAAACCTTTGGAACGTGCCATTAGTGATGGTGATCGAATCTATTGTGTCATCAAAGGTTCTGCAGTCAACCATGATGGTCGGAGCTCAGGAATTATGGCACCTAATCAATCTTCTCAAGAGGCCTTATTGAAAACAGCACTTGAGGATTCAAAGCTAAATGCAGATGACATATCATTTGTTGAATGTCATGGCACAGGTACGCGTCTTGGTGACCCAATTGAAGCCACTGCAATTCAAAATGTCTATAGGTCGCAATCTGACAAGCCGCTTTTTATAGGTTCTCTAAAAACTAATATGGGGCACCTTGAAGGCGCTGCAGGAATCGGGGGATTTATAAAACTTGCTCTCTCTTTATACCATCAGACAATTGCCCCTTCAATTCATTTCAGTCAAGCTAATTCCCTTATTAATTGGGAACATGTAAGTGTTGCCACCAAGCCCATTAAGCTTGATCATACTAAACAATCAGGAGCAGTGAACTCCTTTGGTTTCAGTGGGACTAATGCTAATGTCATAGCAAGCACATATCAGCACCCTATTACAACTCAGAGAATCACTAATTCACTGCCTATTTTAGTTTCTGCAAAAAGTGAAGGGGCTTTATCTGAGATGGTTCGCCATATAGGAGAAGTGAAACTGAGTCCACAACAAAAGAACACCTTAGCCCTTAAAAGATCTCATTTCTCATATTGCAAGCTATTTTTTAATGAGAAAACAATCGATAGCCACCCTGGGACTATTAAAGAGGTGCTTTGGAATAAAATACAACCTCCGGTTTATTTTTTGTTTAGTGGACAAGGAGCCCAATTTGAAGGAATGGGCAGAGTTTTGTATGAAAAAAATTCGGTCTATAGAAAATATCTGAATTATTGTGATAAAATTTATCATGCTCTCACAGGTGATAGCTTATTGTCATTAATTCATGATTCAGATCTAGATTATTTATCCCATACTCGGAATACACAGGTGGCCATTTTTTCTGTTTCTTATTCTATAGCTAAATGTTGGGAAAAGCATGGAGTCAAACCAAAAGCACTCATTGGGCATAGCCTTGGAGAATGGGCTGCAGCTTGTTTTTCTGGAATGCTTGAGTTACAAGATGCTATAGCGCTTATTATTAAAAGGGGTGAATTGATGGAAGGTGCCCCGTCTGGAAAAATGATAGCGGTGAAATCCTCATTAACCAGCTTAGAAGAGTATGAGCAGTTTTATAAATTAGATATAGCTGCGATTAATGGTAATAAGCAAATTGTTGTTTCGGGTTCTAGTTCTGATATCGATTCTTACAAAATCTTTTTACGGAATAATAATATCTTATACAGAGAGGTAAATGCATATCATGCTTTTCATTCAAGATTAATGGATCATGTAGCGCAAGAATTTCAATCCGAAGTTGACAAAATCACTTTTTCCGAAGGAAACTACCCAATTGTATCTAACCTAAATGGCGAAAATATTTCAATTGAAGCCATTAGGAATGGTTATTGGTCAAAGCAAATTAGAAATACAGTCCAATTTGTTGATTCACTGCAAGCAGTCGAAGAATCGGCTATTTTAATTGAAACCGGGCCAGGAACTACCCTTATTTCCCTTGCAGCTAAAGAAATTAAAAACGTAAGTCATTCAATTCCTGGATTCGCTACAATTAATCATCCTAATTGCTTTTTTGATTCCTTTTCTTATTTGTTCGAGCGGGGATATTCCATGGATTTATCGCCTTTCTTTGAAGAAGTAGATCCAAGAACAGTAAGTGCCCCATTGTATGCATTTGATAAAGAGCGGTTTTGGATTAGAGATAAAGTAGAGTACTCACTCAATAGATTAGAGAGTCAAACCAATCAAGCTAAAGTTCTATTTCGAAAATGGCAACAAATCAAGGATAGTGAGATTGAAGATTCTGATGTCCAGAACAGTAAAACCTGGAAAGTCAATTCTCGGATTTGGCATTCTGATATGGACGAACACTATCTTGAGTTTATACATTTTTTGAATCATCAAAGAGCCACTTTAAAAAACCTTTTTTTAGATCTTTCTGAAGTGGCAGAGGCGTGGAAGGATAATTATACTTTTGCTTTTATTGGTTGTTTACAATCTTATTTCCTAGAAAAGAAAGGTGTAATCTTCAATCTTGTATTCCTGTATGATGACTCTTGCAACTACCAGCCTGTTAATAACGGCCAATTTGGTATTTATAAATGTAAGAATGGTGAGATAGTTGAACTTAAGTATTTTGAAAGACCTAGTAATATAGTTGCTAGGATGCCAACTATTTCCCAAGATAAAACATACATTATTACGGGTGCTTCGGGCTCACTTGGATTACACTTTATAGAGTATTTATTTGAGCAGAACGTACAAGAACTCTATCTTCTTGGGAGGAGACCACTGGACAAACTTTCTTCGCAGCATAAGAGGTGGGTCAATAAGTTTAAAGAAGATGGTAGGAAAATAGAGTATCATTCAGCAGATGCCGTTTCGGATAATCTCTTCGAAACTATTTCAAGGCCAGCAGGAGGCTTTTTCCACCTTGCTGGCACTTACACGAATTCAGCTTCAGAAAGCTTGGAGCTAAGTGAAGTTCAAAATGTTTTCGATCCCAAAATCAATCTTACAAAACTTATCTATGACAGGGCTTTAGCACTCAATGCAGATTTCCTCATGATAGCTTCATCTGCCGTTACATTGACAGGTGCCCCCATGCTTACTCATTATGCTTTCGCAAATGGATGGATGGATGGATTTACAGAAAGAAAGGTAGATATGGATATTATAAGTTTTGCCTGGGGGGGATGGAAAGGTAGTAATATGATGCGGGAATCTTCAAATGAAGTATTTCAAAACGAATGGGGCTTTAAAGCTATAGAGCCTAATGAAATGTTATCTGCTTTTCAAAATGGCATCCCGGGATATCAGGCCGTTCTTAGCATTGACTTTGACCGGTTCTTTGCCCTGGCACCACAAATGAAAGGATTTAAGCCTTTTTTAGACTTTGTTTCAACTCAAAAAGAATCAGAAAGACCTGTTATTCATAATCTAGACGTTCATACCATCGAAGACTTTTTAAGGGATGCTTTAGCTGAAATTTTAAAAGATGAACCGGAGAATCTTGACTTTAGAAAGCCATTTGAGGAAATTGGATTCAATTCATTACTTGCAATAGAATTATCTAATAAAATCAACAGTGTATTTGGATTAAGCTTGCCTTCGACAATTATTTATGCTCATCCTTCTCCAGGAGTATTGCTTGAATTTTTAATTGATGAAATTATCCCTAATGAAGAGACGGCAGACGAAGACGAACTATTAGAGCTTCAGCGACTACTAGATGAGAAACTTAAGTCAGGAAAAGGATGAATGAAGCTCAAATAAAAAAATTGCTTAAAAGAGCCTATGAGCGAATTTCTCATTTGGAACAAGAGCTAGAAGCTCCAGTATCCATGGGAGAAACCGATATTGCTATTGTTGGAATAGGATTAAGGTTTCCGAGTGTAAATTCCTTAGAGGATCTTCATCAAGTACTTGTTACTGGGAAAAGTCTAGTAAAAGAAGTACCCAGAGGCAGGTGGGATATAGAGAAATGGCTGGGAGGTAAAAATGAAAAAGCTAAGGCATATACTTTCGCAGGATCATATTTAGAAGAAATTGATCAATTTGATCATCACTTTTTTAATATTCCTCCAGAGGAGGCTCAACATACAGACCCTCAGCAAAGGATGTTATTGGAGTTATCGGTTGAGGCTGTACAAAATGCTGGTTTATTATTAGAAGACTTAAGTGGCTCTTCAACAGGTGTTTATATTGGAACAGTAAATTCAGGTTTTGATGAGCTTATTTCCATAACGCCTACTGAATATTCTCCTACAGGAAGTATTGTTGCATCTGCTGCCGGGAAAATAGCTTATAAACTTAATCTGAAAGGACCTGCTATCAGTCTAGATACAGCGTGCTCCTCCTCTTTAACGGCAATTCATATTGCTAGCAATAGTCTGCTCAACCAAGAAATAGATTATGCTTTAGCTGGGGGGGTAAACCTTATTCTTAGTCCTAAGGGTCATATTGGTTTTAGTCAGTTAGGAGCTATTGCTGAAGATGGTCGCTGTAAGACTTTTTCAGATAATGCAAATGGTTTTGGAAGAGGTGAAGGCGGCGGAATCGTTGTCTTAAGGCGATTTAAAGATGCCATAGATGATGGTAACCGAATTTTAGGGGTAATTAGCGGATCTGCCTCTAACCATGATGGTCAGAGTAATGGTTACACGGCCCCAAATCAAATGTCACAAGAATCTGTCATCAAAAAAGCATTAAAAAAGGCAGGAAAAAGCCCTATAAATGTTGGGTATATTGAAACACATGGAACAGGCACTTCCTTAGGAGATGCCATAGAGCTTCAAGCTTTAAATAAGGTATTTCAATTTAATGAGAAATTGGAACTGGGAAGTGTAAAGGCAAACTTTGGTCACACGGAATATGCGGCGGGTATTCTTTCTCTTGGCAGGGCATTACTAAGCTTAAACAAGGGAATCGTATATCCTCAAATTGGCATTCGTGAATTAAATTCAAATTTTAAATGGGACCAATCGCCACTTAATGTGAACCTTGAAGATAACTGTAAGCAGGCGAAAATAGATGTAACTGGTATTAGTGGTTTTGGAATTTCAGGCACAAACGTACATCTCATTGTTGAAGGAGTTGATAATCACCCCAATCAATCAAGTCAAGAAAATACTAAAGGCCTCGCATTGTTTTGTAGTGCTAGGAGCGAAGGGGCTCTCCTAAAACAAGTGAATAAACACTTGACTAATTTAAAAAATATCAGAGCTGAAGATGTTTCTCAATATGCAATCTCTAATCTTGTTTTTAGAGATCAATTTGAATATCGTTTGGTTTTTTTGGGGAATGATAAAGATGGATTAATTGAGGACATTGAAAGCAGCTTACGTCTCGATATGGATGTGCCTTTATCCGTCAATCCGGCTTCTAAAGGGAAAAACGTGTTTCTATTTCCCGGGCAAGGAGGGTTATGGCAAGGTATGGCACAAGAACTTTATAGACAATCTAATTACTTTAGAAAAACAATTGAGAAAACTTCTAAGGCCTTTGAAAAATGGCTGCCGATTTCTATTTCAGAAAAAATTAGAGAAGGCTCACCAGACCTATTTGTCAATGAGAAAATTATTCAACCTGCATTATTTTCAATTCAAATTGCTCTAGCTAAACTATGGATTCATTATGGTTATCATCCCGACTGTGTGATTGGTATAAGTATGGGCGAAATTGCTGCTGCGCATATCGCAGGCTCCATAAGCTTGGATGATGCAGTCAAAGTAATCATATTTCGATCTAGATATCTTGTTGAACATGTATCAGATAAAAAAATGTGTTTAATCGAAGTCGATAAGGCTACAATTAATGATTTGCAATCAACTTATAGGGATATAGAAATCTCGGGTTATTATTCAGAAAAATCATTTTTGATTGCTGCTTCAGATAAAACCTTGGATGAGATTCAAAAGAAATGTGACAGTGAAGAATGGTTTTGCAAACGAGCGGAGACGACGATTGCTTCACATTGTTCTTCAGTTGACTTATTTCTCGAAGACTTTAGATCAGATATTCAGGATATCCCTTTTCAACCAACAGATTGTAGCATGTTTTCTACGGCCTATGGGAGGTGGATGAAGCCAGCAGATTATAAGTCGTCATATTGGATAGATAATATCCGGAATCCTATACGATTCGAAACCGCCACTAAAGAACTGTTGAGTTTAGGTTATTCTGTATTTACGGAAATAAGTACAAACCCAACAACTTCCTATTATTTTACAGCATCCTTTCCTTCTCAAAAGTATATTTTTCAAGCTACGTTAATCAAGGGTAAGGATAGTTTAGATAGTTTTAAAAGCTCTATAAATAGTTTGTATCAAAAGGGTGTAAAGCCATCATTTGGTCTCGTCGACAATTCTTTTTTAGAGCTTCTTCCACTCTATTGCTGGGATAAAGAACAATTCTCTATTCCTTATGATAACTATGATCTTACTGAGTCAGTTGTGCAAAAAGACCAGATGTATTTAATTCCTGAATGGAAACCGGTCCCTATTGAAAGGTCTTTGGAAGAGATTGAAGGAGAATTATTTTTAGTGAGTTTCAATCAATATCAGTGGTTTCATAATCAAGCCTACTTTGATCCTGAAAAGTTGATTTCACTATTGGAAAATTCGAATCAGTTGAATTCAACCGTAATTATAGATTTGTTCGGTTTTGATATTGCTGAACTTCCTAAAACTTTACAGTGGCTTCAAGATGTTGCTCTTATAAAAAATAGGAATGTAAATATTGTGTTCGCATGTGCAAAATCCATTCCAATAAAAGGCAATGAATCCAAGTTAAATGAATATGGTTATGGCTGGCTAGGTATTTGTCGATCATTATCAATTGAATGGGAGTTGGGATTTGTGCTGTGGGTTGATACAGATAATGGTGACTTTAAGAATTTAAAGTCTTTTTTGTTACCTAACTTTCCTACTCAACCGTTCTGTATCCGAAATTCTGAGACTTACCAGTTGCACCTTGACTACAAAAGTTTACCAGAAGGCAAAAAATCAAATGTAAATTCAGCTTTGATTATAGGAGGGACATCAGAAATGGGCCTTCTAATTGCAGATGAATATGTGAAAAAGGGAGTGCGTACATTGATTTTGCATGGAAGAAGACCTGTAAGGTTTTCTCTCTCAAAGGAATCATCGGACAGAGACCTTAAAGTGAGTGAAAAAGTCCAGCAGTTAAAAAGTAAAGGTGTAGAGGTTTATATAACCGATGGAGACTTATTGAACCCACAGACAAGAAAAGCACTTCTCAATCTCATAGAGTCGAAAGAAGTATTCATTGATGATTTTGTGTTTTGTGCCGGGACTTCTCATCATTATAGTCTTTTAAAAGATGAGCCTAATGAATTTCTAGAGCAAACATCTATAAGGAGTTTAGGGTGGAGAGAATTGGTCGACTTATCCAATCCGAATAGAGTTATTTTTATTTCTTCTATTTCTAGCTTCTTTAATTCAATAGGCCAAGCTCCTTATTTATTTAGCAATCACGTTATAGATGCTTGGACCTTGGGCCAAAGCGATTCTCCGTACAAAGTTATTTCTGTCCTGTTTCCTTTATGGAAGGATATTGGGAAAGCCAAAGAAGACGGTTTCTTGCCAGAGACTCTCCTGGAGCATGCATCCAATATTGATTTAAAGCGTCATATGCATAGGTTGATTGATATTGATTTACCATATTCAATGGTATTAGGCGCTGCTGATCTAGCAAATAATAATACACGTTCCCTATGGAAGAACGTACCATTTTTGTTAGAAGGAAGTTTAAAGAGAAGAATAGAGGCTATGTCAGTGGAATCTACTCACAATGAACAAGTAGATTTAATTGTTCCAACCTCTGATAGTGTAGAGGCCTTTCTTCAAGAATTGTGGTTTTCGTTGTTAGGCCAAAAAAATATACTCAGCCACAATCATTTTTTTCAGATGGGTGGTAATTCAGTTTTACTGGCGAAGCTTTTAAATAGGTTAAAGGGAAAATTTCCCGAAATAAAAATTACAGTAAAAGATCTTATTCAGAATCTAAAGTTCCATGAGCAAGCAGATTTGGTAAGAAATCTTATTTCTGATAAGGGGGCGAGCGAACATCCGGAGATAATTTTAAAAGCTTCATCAAAGAAGGAGTTATATCCAGCCTCTGAAGAGCAGAAACAGATATGGATACAAAGTCAGTTGGATAAGAATTGTGCTTTATACAACTTAACAGGTGTTTATATGTATCATGGTGTTTTGAATGTAAAGGCATTTGAGGAATCTGTTAATCAATTAGCAATTGAGCAGGAAATTTTTAGAACCAGATACGTTCTTCAAGATGGAGCCATCTTTCAAGTGATTGATCCAACAGCTAAGTTGTTCTTTCAAAAGATTGAATTGGATCAAGATGACGCGCTTGAACCCTTAATGTCTGAATTATTTCAAAGAGAGTCTAATTATGGTTTTGATCTTGAAACACAGCACCCTTTTAGGGTTTTTGTTATATCGCAAAGGGATAAAGGGGCTTTTCTTTTAAACCTGCATCATATTGCTGCTGATGGTTGGGCATTAGGATATTATACTCGCAGGCTAAATGAGGTATATTCTCAGATAATTGAGGGAGTACCTACTTCTAAACAACAACTGGAGCTTACATATAAGGATTACAGCGTGTACCAACAGGAGAACTATTTAGATAGTGATAAAGGGCGTGTTGACGAACAATTTTGGCTGCGTCAATTGAAAGATCATGTTGCTACAGATTATTTAGAATTGAAATCTGAACGACCTGATGTTTTTTCTTTTGTAGGTACCAAGTGGTCCCAGCTTTTGCCTAAAGATACTTTTGATAAAGTAAGGCACACCAGTCAACAATTAGGCGTTTCTCTATTTGCTTATTTGCAGGCAAGCTTGGGGCTATTGTTGAGTTATGAATCAAATAAAGAAAACATTACAACAGGAACCCCATTCTCTACAAGAGTGGATAAGAGACTAGAACATGTAGTAGGCAATTTTGTGAATATTTTACCAGTTTGTTTAGAGATACCAAAAGACATCTCATCGGCTACGTTCATTAAAAATGTTCAAGTTCAGGTATCTGATATAATGAATCACCAACAGTATCCTTTTAATAAGATTGTTCAAAACATTGGATTGACTAGAGATCCATCAAGACACCCCGTTTTTGATATTCTTTTTGTCCTTCAAAATCATGAGGAGGCTGACTTCAAACTTAAGGGCTTAGAGATTGAAAGAAGACATATAGATCCTGAGCATTCCAAATTAGATTTGTTTATCGAAATTAGAGAAAAAGAAGAATCCTTAGAGTTCAATTTTGAATACAATAAGGAACTTTTTAACGATTCGGTAATCAGAAATCATTTCTTGAAATGGAAGCGATTATTGGATTGTATTTGCTTGCAGCTTGATGACAGCATTGACCAACTTTTCTCTTATTTTACAGATGAATCCAATGAAAATTCCTAAATGCATCAAGTCCCAGAAATTTATAAAGGGTATTTGGACAGATATCTTTCAACTAGAGTAATAGAAGGCGAGGGTATTGCAATTCATGATCAGAATGTTTTATTAACTCATCAGCAAGTTAAGGAGTACACATATAAGTTCTCTAATGTATTAAATGAAATTGCTGAAAAGAACCCTCAGAAGACCTTCTCTATTGGAGTGGGTTGTGGGAGGTCTGCGTATCAAATTATTTCATTGTTGGGTATTTGGGAGGCAGGGTTTGTCTACCTTCCTCTTAACATTGAAAAAGATATAAGATCATTAGAAGCTACATTGCAATCAGCCCATTGTAACATTGTAGTTTGCTTAAAAGCTGATCTGCAAAAAGTGATGTCCCACTCGGGAAGTAGCAGTTTGGACACTATAATATGCTTTACATCTCTAACGCAATGGGAAATTATTCATGTCGATGGAAATGGTTATTCCTATCCAAACATTTCTACAGAAGCTAAAAGAGAAAGCGGATACCTAGTTAAGACCTCCGGTTCTTCTGGTAAACCGAAACTTGTATTAGGAAGTATATTGAGTCTCGATCATTTTATTTCTTGGCAATACGACGCCTTCGGAAGAGGAGAAGAAATTAGGACAGTTTGGTTAACTGAACCCACCTTTGATGCTTCATTTAGAGATATCCTTTTGCCACTCATTTCAGGAGGTCAAATATGTATTCCTTCAGAAGAAGTTCGTGAGATTCCAAACGCACTTTTGCATTGGATAGATAAAAAGAATATAACTCATTTACATTCAGTACCTTCTCTTTACCGTATATTTCTTAACGAGCTAGAAGAGAGTTTTAAAGGAATACAAATCTTTCAGCATCTAAAGTATGTTTTTCTTTCAGGAGAACAGGTTTTGAATAGTGATCTTACACGCTGGCAGGCAATTTTCCCTTCTTTTCCTCAAATTGTTAACTTCTACGGTGCTACCGAAACAACCTTAATTCGAACATATCATGTCTTTGACTATAAAGTTCATGATTCAATAGAGATACCGGTAGGTCATCCAATTCCAGATACATCAATTAGAATAGTTGGTCAAGATGGCGCATGTAAATTAGGAGAACAAGGTGAAGTAATTGTTCAAACTGCTTATCCTTCTTTGGGCTTTTTAGAGGACGGTGTGCTTTCTCAACCATGGTCGAAAAGAGATGGGCTACAGGCCATCTCCTATAGAACTGGTGACGAGGGATACATAAATAATGAAGGAGCACTGGTTTTAAGAGGGAGATTGGATGACCAAATTAAAATTCGAGGGGTTAGGGTTGATAAAAAATCAATAGAGGAAATCGCAATTGAAAAATTAAAATTAAAAGATGTAAAGGTAGTTTATGAAAGCAGCCGCCAACAATTGTTTCTTTTTTATACAGCAGACCAAGAAATCGATTCAGATCATGCCAAAAGTATTCTTTTAGAAGTTCTTCCCGCAGCTCATATTCCAAGTGCTTGGAGACATATGAAACAATTTCCAAAAACGGTAAATGGGAAAGTAGACATACAACAACTTAAAAAAGAGGCAAACAATAGGAAACAAAAGCTACAAAACAAGCAAGCATTTCAAACTAACGAAGAGGAAAAATTAGCACGATTGTGGTCTCAAGTTTTAAAGGTTGAAGTTTCAAGCAGATCTGCAAGCTTCTTTGATCTTGGAGGCAATTCTCTGAATGGAATTGTGTTATTAAGCAGAATTCAAAAAGAGTATAGTAGGAAAATTCGACTTAGAGATTTTTTCCAGAATCCAAAGCTCCACGAGATGCTTTCTGTGATTCAAGCTGCTCCTTATAAAGGCTTGCCTGATATTTCTCCTATTGCGGAGCAGGACTATTATCCGGTTTCACCTGCCCAGAGAAGAATGTGGGTTCTTCACAATATGGAAAGAAATTCTATCACGTATAACATTAAGCGAGCTTTTGAAATTCATAATGAATTAGACATAGAGAAAATGAGGGATGCATTTGAAAATGTGATCCTTCAGCAAGAAAGTTTGCGAACCAACTTTAAAATAGTTGAAGGAGTACCCGTTCAATTTATCCGACCATTTGATGGTCATTTATTCAATCTAAAACTTCTTGACTTTTGTTCTCAAAAGAAAAAGGAGCAAGCAATCCGACACATTGCAAATCAGGAAGTACACTATCACTTCGACCTAGAATCCGAAAGTTTAATTCGAGCAACTCTTATTAAGGTTGAGGATGAAAAATATGTTTTATTACTAAACCTACATCATATTATTGCCGATGGATGGTCAATGGAAATTTTAATGAGATCGCTTGTTCTAGAGTATTCTCAAAGCAAGAGCTTGCTTGCTTCTAACATACAGAGCATTAAGTATAAAGACTATACAAACTGGCAATCTGATCTCCTTCAGTCTGGACAACTTGATAAACAGAGGGAGTATTGGCTCAAGGAACTAAATGGTGATATACCCATACTTGAGTTCCCTACAGATAAATCTAGAGCACTAATCAAAACCTATGAGGGTAAGCCTATTCATTTTACGATTGACAGGGATTTAAAGGATAAAATAGAAGCGCTTTGTCAAAAGTGGGATGTCAGTCTATTTATGCTTTTATTGACTGTAACTAAATTAGTCTTATATAAGTATACAAATCAAAAAGATATTGTTCTGGGGTCTCCTGTCGCAGGTAGAGAGCATCCTTCGCTGACTCACTTAATAGGATTTTTTGTAAATATGATAGCCTTAAGGACAGAAATAGATCCTGAGATATCATTTAAAGAATACTTATCTCATGTCAAAGAGAAGGTTTTAGATGGCTTTGATCATCAAACCTATCCATTTGATCAATTGGTGGAACAATTAGACCTTCCAAGGGATACAGGAAGATCTCCAATATTTGATATCACCTTTCAGGTATTAAACGTAGAGTTCTGGGAAAACACCACGGATTCAGATTTGGTAGTTAAGCCATTTATTGCTGATTGGGAAAGAAGTCAATATGATCTTTCTTTCTTTTTTAAAGAACGTGCAGAAGATATTTTTGGACTTATTGAGTATAATACTAGTTTATTTCGTAGCCAAAGAATTACACGACTCATCGCTCATTTTAGGTATCTATTAAATGAAGTATTGAGCCATCCTGATCGTCCGATAAAACTTTTAAGCTTTCTTTCAACAAAGGAAATACAAAAATTACTTTTTGACTATAATGCAAGTCCTAAAATATCAGATGAAGCCAATACTGTTCTTGACATCATAAACCGAAACCATAAGTCAGATATTATTCTGAAAGGTATATCAAAGAACCATAGTTACACGTCATTCTTTAAATTAAAAAATCAAATTGCCTCTTTATTGGTCAGTAGAGGCATCGAGAGCCAAGTCATTGCAGTAATGTGTAGGAGAAGAGCTACGCTGATCCCTGCAATGTTAGGTGTAATGTCATCCAGAAATATTTATTTGCCTCTCGATCCTGACCACTCATATGATAGAATTCTGAGTGTACTTGAGAAGGTTGACGTGAAAATGATAATGTATGAGATAGATTTTCTCGTAAAAGCAGAAAAGTTGTCTTGGGAGCTAGAGTCAGTGAGCTCTACGCTTTGTTTAGATAGTCAAGAATTCAATGCTGTTATTCCTGAGCAATCAGACTTAATGGATAGAGACCTATGGAATTATATTGGAAAAACAGCAGAAGATCAAATACAGGCGGGTGGCTGGAAGTCAAGTTACACTGGCCTGCCTTTTTCCATAGAGGAAATGGAAGAGTATGCAACCAATGCCTTTCATAAGATACGCCCTTATTTGTCTGATGCAACAAAAGTTTTAGAAGTTGGCTGTTCCTCCGGATTTACCTTAATAAAAATAGCACCATTAGTTAAAGAATATGTAGGTATAGACTTATCAGGAGAAATCTTAAAAGGCACCCAAGAAAAAATAGATCAACTTGGATTAGAAAATGTAAGTCTACACGAGTTGGCTGCACATGAGATTTTACAACTAAAACATATTGATTTTGATGTTATTATTATCAATTCAGTGATTCAAAGTTTTGGGAGCTACAATTATTTTAGAAATCTGGTTGATAAAGTCTTAACTAAATCTTCTTCCTCATCTATATTGTTTCTGGGCGATATTCAGGATATAAGACTGCGAAGAAAAATGATGGACTCATTAAGGTCATTCAGTCAACGGCATCCTGGTAAGAATTATAAAACAAAGCTGATTTGGGATGATGAACTTTTTTATCATCCGAATTTCTTTAAAGATCTTGCTGTTGACTATCCTCAGTTAATAGATTTTGAAATCAGCGAGAAGCGAGGCCAAATTATAAATGAGCTGACTCTGTTTCGGTACGATATGATAATCAAAATTGATAAAGACATAAGGGATCAGCAGCAACACCGTGTGAATAATTGGAGGGGAGGGATCGATGATATAAAAAATCAGACGCTACTGCCTTTGCCTTCCCTGTCAGAAGATGATTCAGCTTATATCATATTCACTTCAGGAACATCAGGAATACCTAAGGCTGTTGAAATCCAACATAAAGCCCTATTGAGCCAGGTTCTAGGCTTTCATGCGGTATACAATCATAAGCTATCGTACAAGGACTGTTTTTTACTCTCCAGTAAGTACACCTTCGATGTTTCTGTTCTCGAAATGTTTTTGGGACTCTCTGTAGGAGGAACACTTGTTGAAATTGATCATGGGAAGCCTTTAGGTGCTTTTCAATTTGCTGAATCCATTTTACAAAAATCTGTTTCGTGGGCATACTTGCCGCCATCGCTGTTAAAGGATATTTTTGAAGCCTTATTAACTGCGTCTAAGCCTTTAGAGTTAAAGTATTTGTTGGTCGGAGTTGAACCGATAAAATTTAATACTTTAAAAGTGATAAGCCTTAGTTTTCCTCAAATTCAAATTGTTAATGGATATGGGCCAACAGAGGCTACCATCGTAAGCACCTATTATCGCTTTAATGCCAAAGACGAATATACTATAGTTCCAATAGGTCACCCTATGCCAGGCTATGAAGTATATGTTCTCGATGAGAATCTTCAACTTGCCGCGGCAGGTATTCCTGGTCAGTTAGCTATAGCCGGTGCAGGTTTAGCTAAAGAATATAGAAATGATGAGAATCTGACGTCTAGAAAGTTTATCGAGTTGCCTCAAGTTTCAAAAAGAGTATACCTCACAGGTGATAATGTTTACTGGGATGATTTTGGAAGACTGAATTTTGTTGGCAGGGCAGATCGCCAAGTAAAATTTAACGGATATAGAATTGAGCTAGAAGGTATTGATACACAAGTTTCTAAATTTCCGGGGATTCAATCTGTCCTTACTAGAGTTTTTTCCTTAGATGAGGAAAGCCAACAAATAGTATCATTTGTTCAAGCTTCTGATGAAGTTGAAGTCTCATCACTCAGAAGCTTTCTTTACATGTTGCTACCACCTTATATGGTTCCTAATCGGTTTGTTTTTCTTGATAGTATGCCACTCACAACTCATGGGAAGATCGATGAAGTCGCGCTTACTGAATTAATTGAATCCAAGAAATCTGAAAAGGAAAATATCTTGCTACCCACTCATGATTTAGAGCATAAAATTTTCCTTTTGTTTCAAGAATTGCTTCAAAGATCTGATTTTGGAATAGAAGACAATTTCTTCGAACTTGGCGGGCATAGTTTAATAGCTACTAGACTTATATCCAGAGCCGCTAAAGAGTTTCAGATTAAAATTCAGTTAGTAGATGTTTTTACTCATCCTACTGTTAAACAATTGGCTGAGCGTGCTGTAAAACAAGGTTGGGAACAATTCAAAATTGATAGGGTGACAGAATCCCCGGAAGGCTTATATCCTATGTCTTTTGCGCAGAAAAGATTATGGGTCATTGATCAATTAAATCCTGATGATTATTCTGTTAGATCTGCCTACAACATGGTTGGATTATTTGAATTGGAAGGCCAACTTCCTATCAAAACCTTCAATAACGCAATACAAATTATTGTAAATCGGCATGAAACTTTAAGAACTAATTTTATTGACATCGATGGAGACGCCTATCAGAAAGTCCAAGCTCATAGGACCTTTGAGCTTGAGTTTTATCAGTCTGAAAGTAAAATCTCTGACGATGAATTTATAGGCCTTGTTGAAAAGTTTGCTTCTGAACCTTTTGATCTTGCGGAGGATAGCTTGCTAAGGGTAATCTTAATTGAAGGCCCCCTAAAAACCTATGTACTTACCTTGTTGCACCATATTATTTCTGACGGTTGGTCTATGCACCGATTCTCAATTGAGTTAGAGCATGCCTTAGGTATCTTGAATAGCGGAAAAAAGCGACTACCTGATCTTGAGATCCAGTATAAAGACTATTCTGCTTGGATCAACAAGAGGGTGGATGACCTGGATAAATCAAAGCATTATTGGGAGAGCTTAGTAAAGGATCCTTCAGAACCCTCAATAATCCCAAGTGATTTTAAACGTCCTGTTTGGAGAACTTATCATGGAGACACAATTTATCATAATATTCCTGCTGATCAAACTCGAGCTATTAAGAAGTATTGTGCTGAGCAAGGGGTCACTTTGTTTGCATTACTAAATTCAGCCTTACATTTACTGATTCATCGATGTTCTGGCTTGACCGATATTATGACAGGCTCCCCGGTAACAGGAAGAAATCACCCCTTGCTGGAAGAACAAATTGGATTTTACTTAAATAATATAGTTGTTCGGTCTCAGCCGAAAGGGGATCTTTTGTTTTCAGAATATTTAGCGTCTATAAACCAACAACTCATCAAATCGTTATCTCACCAAGAATATCCATTTGATTTGTTGGTAGAGCAGGTCTTTAATGATAGAGATCCAGCTCATGCGCCTTTCTTTGACATCTATTTAGCTCTTCAGAATAATATTGATCCGATTCTAGATTTTGATGGCTTTAAATTTAAGACCATAAATCTCGAGCGAAAGGTGAGCAGGTTTGATTTAAACTTGATGGTCTCGGAAGGCAAAAACTTATCCTTTAGCTTACAGTATAACACTGATTTGTATAGAAGGACAACCGCTAATAATATTCTTGATGCCTTTTTGCAAATTTTAGCTCTTGTAATTCAAGAGGACCTGCCACTTAGAAGTGTCTCTCTTTTGAGTAATGAATCTATACAACAACAATTAGAAATTCCTAAAGCTAATTTATGTAAACAAGAACAGGAGAACGCTCTTGGAAGCTACACCAGTCTTATAGAGGCGTTTTATCAAACGGTGAAGACTTACCCAAAGGATACAGCCCTCATTGAAGGAAATTTTGAAGTCACTTATGAGGAGCTCAACTATGCCTCCACGCATTTGGCTAATCAATTGAGAAAAACCGGCCATCCAAAATACCAACCAATAGGATTACATTTAAAAAGAGGCATCTCTAGGGTAGTCTCTATTTTAGCTGTTTTAAAGACAGGAAGTGCTTATCTCCCAATTGATCCTGATTTACCTCAAGGGCGTAAAGAATATCAACTAAAAGAGGCGGATTGTTCGGTACTCATTTCCGATGGGGATTATAAAATAGATGGTGTTCAATCGTTAAATTACTTTTTTAATACTGCACCCATTGAAAATAATGATGAACCTATTGACGGAAGTGATCTAGCCTACATCTTATTTACTTCAGGTACAACCGGTAAGCCTAAGGGGGTCAAGGTTATGCATCAAAATGTATTAAGCTTATTGTTGGATGAGCCAATAATACAGATCACAGAAAAAGATGTGTGGACATTATTTCATAACTACCATTTTGATTTTTCAGTTTGGGAGATGTGGGGAGCGTTGCTTTATGGTGGTAAGTTAGTTGTCCTGAGAGATGATGAGGTTAAAGAGTTAGATCTTTTTGCTGATATCATATATCAGCAAGAGGTGACCATACTCAATCAAACCCCCATGGTCTTTTACCTTGTTAAGGACATATTGATCAACAAATTTTCTACAGGGGACTTGGCGTTATCTAAAGTTATATTTGGAGGTGATAAACTCTCACCTTTTTTATTGACAGACTTTGCAGAGAAATTCCCTTTTGTAGAACTTATTAACATGTATGGAATAACAGAAACCACCATTCATGTTACTGCAAAAAAACTTTCAATAAATACACTAAATCAAAAGCTGAGTAATATTGGCAGAGCGATTCCGTCCCTATCTGTTTATGTTGTAGATCAGTATGCTAATCTTTTACCATTGGGTATTCCTGGACAGCTTGTTGTTACAGGCAAAGGACTTTCAATGGGATATCTAAAGGATTCTATTTTAACCGAAGAGAAATTTTCTAAGCTGCCATTCTTATCTGAAAAGGCTTATTTTTCGGGTGATAGAGTAAGATGGCTCCCTTCAGAGGACCTAGAATATTTAGGCCGTATAGACTATCAATTGAAAGTCCGGGGGCATAGAGTAGAGGCTGCAGAAATTGAATGGGCTATTGAAAAATTTAATTTTATCAAACAAGCAATAGTCCTTAAAAAGGAAGATGGTGAATCCGAAAGACTATTGGCTTTCCTCGAGCCCTTTGAACCATTTAAAAGATTTGAAGAGGTCAGATCCTTTTTTCCAAATTTGCAAACGACACAACTTCCTAATGGCCATCCTTTTTTTCACCTTAATGAAACGGAAACACAATTCATGTACAAGGAGATCATTAAGGATGATGGCTATCACTTAGATAAACTTCATTTGAGCTCTAAGCCAATAATTGTAGATGCAGGAGCGAATATTGGAATGTTTACCTTTATATCTTCCCAACTCTGGCCGGAGGCGGAAATTTTTGCATTTGAACCTATCCCTGAAATATTTGAGTGCCTTTCGGCAAATGCAAAAATGCTCAATTCTGAACGGATTCATTTATTTAATGAGGGCCTATCTGATTTAGAAGGGAAGTTGGAGCTTACCTATTATCCATTTAATACGGTAATGTCTGGTGCAGGAGAGTCAGACTATCAAATTTTAGAAGCATTTCTCAAAAAACAATATGACACATCTTCTGCAGAAGGCACAGAGCATATGGATCAAATGTTAAAAGAAGCTCTGGATGGTATTGAGGTTTCTTGTTCGGTTCGCTCGATTTCTAACTTAATTGATAATTATAATCTTGATAAAATTGATTTGCTCAAAGTTGATGTAGAGGACTGGGAAGAAAAAATAATCGATGGTATTCAAAGTGATCATTGGTCAATGATAGGCAAGGTGATTATTGAAATCCATGATAAAGAAGGCCGGTTAAATCGCATTGAAAAGTTTTTGTCTGATAAGGGATTCATAATTGAAATAGAGCAAACACAAGAACTGCTTGGCACATCATTATATAACTTAATTGCCTTTAGAGAAGATGTTGAGACAGGAAATAGCATTTCTTCGATTCAAGACTTTTTAGTTGATGTAGAATTTCCAATAACTCAAAAAGAATTACTAGCTGTAGTTGACCGGGGCTTGAAAGAGCAATTGCCCTCTTACATGATTCCGGATGACCTAATTCTATTGAATCAACTACCTGTCACACAAAATGGAAAAATAGATAGGGCAACGCTGCTACAAACTTCTGTCAAAGACCAAGCTGTTGTTGGTGATGCGGATTTATCCCTTTCCAAGAGGGGGGAACTTGTTTTAAAAATAATAAGTGAGGTCTTAGATAAAGAGGTTCCTTTACTTGATAATTTCTTTAAGCTGGGAGGAAATAGCCTTAATGCAACAAAAGTTATAAATCGAATTAAGAAAGCTTTAGATATCGAAATCCGAGTCCGTGATCTATTTAAACATCCCATTATTTGCGACTTGGTTGAGTACGTGGATTCTATCCAAAGTTCAAAAATGCCTAAGCTTATTCCTTCAAAGAGAAATGATCATTATCCGGTATCCAACGCTCAATTTCAATTGCTGACAGCAGCGATGATTGATGGAAAAACCAGGTCTACATACAATATGACAGGCGGCATGAAACTTCATGGTCCTTTAGCTATAGAGGAACTGAAACATACTTTTAAGATAATCATTGATCGATATGAAATATTGAGAACCTATTTTCAATTTAAAGATGGGGATTTTGTCCAAGTAGTTGAGGATAATTTGGAGCTGCCATTTTTTCATTATATGGTCGATAAGCTGACAGAGCCATTTTGTCAAAAAAAGTTGATTCAACTCAATGAACACTTATTCGATCTTGAAAAAGGCCCTTTACTTAGGATTGAGCTTTTTAGTGGTAGTCAAGAAGAACACTTTTTAGCTATTGGAATGCACCATATCATTTCAGACGGTTGGTCCATGAAGATTTTAAATGATGAAGTTGCCAGAGTCTACAATAATCTTATTGATAGGATAGAACCGGACCTCAAACCTCTGCGGTTTCAATATAGAGACTTTGCAATTTGGCAAAATGATTTATTATTAAATTCAGAATGGCTCGAAAAGCAAGAGCAATTCTGGTTTAATGAGTTAAATGGAGTAAATAGACTTGACCTTCCCTATGATTATCAAACAGATGGTGAAATCACTTTTGTAGGCAAGAGTTTGAATAAGGAAATTCATAATTGGGATAAGGTTCATAGAAATTTAACCCAGCAATCTTTAACGTGTTTTTCATTCGTATATGCAGCTATACATATATTACTTATGAGACTTGGTGGGCAAAATGATATTATTATTGCAACGCCTGTAGCGGGGAGGCCACTAATAGAGCTTGAAGAACAAATTGGATTTTTCGTTAATACACTACCGCTAAGAGTTAAGAGTGATGAAAGTTTAACTGTTTTAGATTTCGCTCAAAGTGTGCAGGCTAAGTTTAGCAAAATATTAGATTACCAACTTCTACCTTTTAACAAAATCATTAGTCTTAATAAAGAAGTAAAATCACATCGAGATCTTATTAATGTACTCATGGTTTATCAAAATAATGAAAGCCTTGACGCCAAGATGAAGCACATATATTCTCATAAGCTTGAACAGGATTTTAATAGTGCCATCTTTGATCTAGTATTTATTTTCTCACCTCGCGAGAGTAAATTAAACTTGAAATTGCAGTTTAATACTTCTTTATTCGATCCAGCGACCGCAGAGGAGATTGCAGGCCTAATTGTCAGCACTATCGAGTTGATGTCTACAGATATGGGAATTCAATTAGGCGAAATCCAAATATAGAACAGATTGAAACAATAATATGACCTTTCCTTTTACATATGAATATTTACCGGACTATTTGATGCGCAAGATCAAAGAAAAGGAAGGAAACGATCTACAAACCCAAGAGAGGGAAAGATCTCTGATCCCTGATGGCACACATTACTTAAGCTACAATGTGCCGGGCTTTTCAGATACATATTTAATGGAAATAAATGAAATTCAGACTCAAATAAATTTGATTGATACCCTGTTAAAAGGGGACTCCTATAAATCCTGCTTTGTTAATGATAAGATCAGCTTTTTTTCTAAATCAGTAGTTTCCTTTTGGGCAAAAGAGAACTCCTGTCAATTTATAGAAGTATCGAATCTATTCATAAATATAGAGTCTTGGTTGCACGAGTTTGAGAAATATAAACCTGAAGTACTCTTTTTAAGTGAGGCCGAGTTTAATTATTTAACGCACACCCAATTAGTAAAGCTCTCAGCAGTAGGCCACATCTTCATAGTGAATCCTCAATATGAGAGCTACAGGAGTAAAGATATTTTGTCCTCGGAAAGATCTTTTGATATTACATATCTAATAGAAATTGATTGTTTGCCAGGATTCTCATTTACAAATACAATTGCCAAAGAAGATATACGGGAGTCTACTGGCTACACATTAGTTCGGACTGACAGATGTAAAGTGTTGAAAAATGGCAGTGAAGTAAGCGGCTTGACTAAAGGGTATTTGAATTTTCAATTGATTAAAGAAGAAAATGGTCAACTGATCTATGAATTATTCGAAACTCCAATTACTGCAAGACAAAGAAGAGAAAAAACGCAATTGTTCCTTGACTTAATCATGAGTATAAATGGACAATATTATTCAAAGAATTCGTTCCTTATATCTTTTCAACAAGAATACCGCTGTAAAAAAGTAGAGTTGTGTAAAGAGCCTTGTGGTTTATTTCCTTTTACACTAAGATATGCACATTATGAGGAAATAGCCACTGACTTCGATCATCCAATATTTGGTAGTAAGGTAGGTCTTAGAAGGTGTGCTCATCTTCGTTCCACATCTGTTAAATATAAGTATGCTGATGATACGACGATAAGCTTATTATCAGCGAGTCCAAGACTCGATCACAAAGTTTTGTTTCAACGTCTCGTTGACTATAATTATGAGACTTTTGAGATACCTATCAGTGAATCATCAAGTTTATCAAGTGAAATTCAATGGCACGAGAAGGATGAAGTCGAAGCAATCACTACAGGAGTGCCTCTTGAACTTCCAGTTGGTTCTTCAACAGTCTTAACAGAACAATTAGTAATAGCTGCACGGACAAACAATGGGGTATCACTCATAGATTCTTTAGACCATGAAGTTTATATCTCATACGCTGAAATTTATAAAGCGGCGAGCGATTTGGCCCTTAAAATTCGAGCTATTGATCTTGTGGAGCCAAGTCCCATTATAATACAACTTAATGATTTAAAATCCTATTTATTAGTCTATTGGGCGGTTTTATTAGCAGGACACATTGCGGTTCCTCAGCCCAATCCTAAAACCTTTGACAATGGGAGTGACGCAGCCAAGCGATTAAAAAATATTCTGAGGCTGCTACCTAATGCAATTATTATAACTGAGGAGTACCATGTTCAAGATAATCAATCAATTATCAATGAATTAGAGGGGAATTCTTCACAAGTATACAGTTTTAATGATATTCAGTCACTTTTAGCCACGGATAAGGATTTGCCTCTGGTTACTCCAGAACAAATAGCGATTTATTTATTTACGTCTGGAAGTACCGGATTACCTAAATGCATCCAACAAACCCATGATTCATTATGTCAGAGAAACCTAGCAGCTAATCAGCATTGCAAGTTTGATTCAAAAGATGTGTTTTTAAATTGGATGCCATTAGATCACGTAGGGGGGATTCAAATGATGGTAAACAGTGCTGTTTCTGCTTGTGCAAATCTCATTTTATGCAAACCTGAATTTATTCTAGCAGACGTCACACGATGGTTAAGTATAATTCAAGGTTATAAAGTCACATTTACGTGGGCTCCAAACTTTGCATTTGCTCAATTACTAGAAGAAAAAGAACGTATACTTCAAACAGGTTATGACTTGAGCAGCTTGAGACATTGGTTAACAGGTGGTGAGTCTGTTTCAGCCCAAATAAACCAACAGCTCTACGAGCTTCTAAAGCCATTTGGCTTAGATAATAATTGTATACGCCCTGCATATGGAATGTCTGAAACTTGTAGTGGTATCACTCATGCTCTAGATTTTGATGCTGTTAATATAGGTTTGAATCATATAGTTAAGTCTTCTTTAAATGGGAAATTAAAGTATCGTACTGATCCTGGCAGTGATACGGTCAGCTTAGTTGAAGTAGGGCCTCCGCTTCCAGGTGTTAATATCAGAATAGTAGATAAAGAAAACAGCTTGATGAGTGAAAATCAAATAGGGCGGTTGCAAGTTTCCGGTCCTATTATAACTCAGGGATATCTGAATAATTATGAAGCTAATGAGAACTTGCTTAAGGATGGGTGGTTCAACACAGGTGATTTAGCCTTTATAAAAGAAGGGAAACTCACTATTACAGGAAGAGAGAAAGATTTAATTATTCTAAATGGTCTGAATTATCAAAATTATGAGATTGAAGGGTATATCGAAGAAATACCTGAAATAGGAGCCAATGCAGCAATCGCAGCGAGTAAGTATGATGCAGAGCTAGGTAAGGAATTGCTTCATATATTTCTTCAGACAAAATTTATTAACTACGAATCCTTGTGTAGAAAGGTCAATAGTAAGTTGACCAAATCAATTGGAGTGAAACCTGATATTATTGTTTTCCTTGATGAAAAAGACTTCTTGGTTACAGAGTCAGGAAAAAAGAGAAGATCTGTAGTTTTAGACCGGTTTACGAATGCAGAATTCAATGCAATCTACAATTCTACGCAAGAGCAACACCAATTCAATTCTGATCATATTTTTACTTATGCACTTCGTGAAGCAGGTGAAGTCATGTATTCTCCTACAAATGAAATTCCACATCTTCTAATTTCTGAAAGAAATCATAATCTTCTTGATTACTCAGGCTTTTTGCTTTCAACAATGCCCGAAGCAGAAGGAGCGATCCAAAGTATAGATGAAAGCCCATTCATAGTCTCTTATGACATTACTTTCAAAAAAGGAAATCCTATCAATTGGGCTGAAGAGGTAGCTTTCATCAAAGAAATCACGAGATTTGAAAATCTAATTCAGTTGAATATTATTACGCCATCAATTGATGATTTAGATTTTGCAATACGGTATGGATACCTCCCAGGCCTACTCGCAAGCATACAGGAAGAACAACCCAAACTATGTTGTAGACAAGTTGCAATCCCTCATAGTACTGATAAAAAGGATTGGATTCAAGCGATAATTAATGAATCATTATTCCCACAAAAGCTTCCTCTAGTGAGTACTGATGGAAAATCTAGAAGAATTCCTGTACTTAAACGATTAAAGAATAATCAGCAATTAAGAACAGAGCCAAATCTGCGATCGGGCGAGTATTATCTGATTACGGGTGCTTTGGGCGGCGTTGGCGCTTTTATATGTGAAAAACTTATGGAAGAGTTTGACGTTAAGATTCTTGCCATAGGTCGGACTGATTTTAAAGGACCTATTTCTTCGCATTTACTTTTTGATTTTGAAACGGATCTTACTGATAAAAAGGAGCGTCTCAACCGACTTTCATCAAATGACTTTCATTATAGATCTTGTGATATTTCCTCATTCGAAGACCTAAATTCATGCATAGAATCATTTGAGCGATCCGTTGGTAAAAAGATTGTTGGGTACTTTCATCTCGCAGGAAATGCTCAATTGAATTACCATTGGCAGCATATGAATGATCATTTGTTTCAAAATGAGTCTATCAATGTGCTTGATTATATGATGAAAGCAAAAGTCAGTGGGACCATTAATCTTGAACGATGTTTTAGCGGACGATCTGGTTTTAGGCGTTTTGTTTTTGGTTCAGTAAATGCTTATTTCGGTGGCAATAGTTTTAGTAGCTACTCAGCAGTCAGCAGTTTTCTTAATTTTTACGCAGAAGAACAAGCGGCAAACGAAAATGATTATACAGTTTTCCATTGGTCTCAATGGAGAAACTTAGGAATGAGTAAAGGTGACCAGAATGAGACTTTAAGTTTAAGGAGAGGCTACTATACTATTGAACCTACTGAAGGATGGAAATCATTTAAAAAGCTTATTCAATTGCCAGCGGGCAATTACTATGTAGGACTAGATCAGTCCAATCCATTTATTCAATTGGAATCTGAGTATTCAGGTTTTAATGAAGTAGGTAGTATTTATCATGATGATGGAATTTCAGAAAATGAAATTAGAAGATATATCAAGATTGCAGGAGGTGGACTGCGGGATTGGCAAGTGTATACTTTACCTGCTGACCAGTTCTCGAATTTAGGTGCTCATTCTAATTCTGCTGCCCCGACTGAGAAAGAAGAGGAGGACAAAACGGAAATAGAAACGAAACTTAGTGAAATTTGGTCTGCATTACTGAAGATTGAAGATGTCAGGCGTTCTGATAACTTCTTTGAACTTGGAGGGCACTCTATTTTAGCGACTAAACTTTTAGCAAGGATTGCAGAGCAATTCAACACTGAGATTTCATTTTCCCAATTATTCCAATCAGAGACATTGGCAGATCTAGGGCAGATGATATCTAGAAATGAGGAAGAAAGCTTCAAGTTAGATATCCTGCCTACTAAAAAAAGTGAAAAGTATCCCCTTTCGCCTGCTCAAAGCCGAATTTGGATGGTTCATAAATTAGAGGGTGGAGGAGATGCATATTTAGTGCCGGGCTTATTACACTTGGATCAAGAACTGGATATCGATTCGTTCAAGTGGGCAATTGATGAACTAGTAAAAAGGCATGAAATTTTAAGGACCGTCTTCGTTGAAGAAATGGGTGTTCCTTATCAATCAGTGAAGGAAGATTTTTATATCACTGACTTTCTTACCATTTATAAGAAGGACTTAAATGTGCAGACCACTATTCAAAATCTTATTCAAAAGGGATTGGATCTTGAGGGGGGATTTTTATTTCATTGCCATCTGTTCCCTAGGGAAAAAAATAAATTCACGCTTCTTGTTCTTTTACATCACATTAATGCTGATGGAGTGAGTTTAGCTATTTTGACAAAGGACCTCCAGCAACTTTATGGGATAAAATCCTCAGGACGAAAATCTACATTACCTCCATTAAGAATCCAACATAAAGATTTCTCTCAATGGTATGAGTCCTATTTGACTTCGCCGAAAGGCAAAAAGGAAAAAACGTTTTGGTTAAATCACCTTAAAGGATTTTCGGAAAAACTAAAACTTCCAATAGATTTCGATAGACAAAAGGAGAAGAAATTTATAGGGGCAAGTGAGAGGCTTCAATTAGACATTACGCTTACTGAGCAAATACAGCGATTTGCTGCCGATAAAAGAATGAGTCTTTTTAATGTCCTCCTAACAGTTTCGAAAGTATTGATGTATCGCCTAAGCGGACAAGAGGATCTTTTATTGGGTACTTCAATTGATTTGAGAATTACGAAAGATCTGGAAGATCAAATCGGGCAATATGTGAATGTGTTACCCCTTAGAACTAAGGTTTCTGCTTCAGATACTTTTTTAAGTCTTAGCCAACGCTCCAATGATACGCTACAGCGAGCTATGGAGCACAAACTCTTTCCATATGAAAAGTTGATAGCAGATCAAGGCATACAAAGAGAATTGAATAACGATGGATTAGTCAATGTACTTTTAGTAATGCATAATTTTGATTCTGCTCGATCGTATGATCAATATTTAAAATTTAGAGTAGAGTCACTAGAAAATAATACAAGTAAGTTTGATTTGGTCTTTGCTTTTAGTGTTTCAGATGGACAACTCAATATTGATCTTCGATATTCCAAACAGTTATTTTCTGCGGCTAGTATAAAAAGTATCTTAAATAGCTATAGAGCTTTGATTGCTGAATCAATCAAAGATGAGCATAAGAGGATCCAAACATTTAGATTGGATCAGCCTTTCACTAAAGAAAGCCTTTTGCAAGCTTTTGAAGACGCAGCCTTCAATGATATCATTGAGTTAGTGTTAGAGAAAGCAAAAAAATCGCCTGAATCGATAGCACTTAGGTATGAAGATGAGAGTTATACATATAAAGAACTCATACAATTAGCTTCTTCTGTTGCTTACCAACTGGATCAATATAAAGCTAAGAGAATAGGAGTATTTCTTCAGGCTGGGAGCAATTTTATTCCTCAGCTTTTAGGTATTTGGATGGCTGGCAAGTCTTACATTCCAGTCAAATTAGACTTACCTAAAGATCAAATCTTAGCTATCATCTCTCAAACAAATATGAGCCTGGCTTATGTATTAGACAAAAACGACCGGTTTGTTAATGATCTTAAATCTTCCTTAGGCAGGCACATAACTATTCTAAATTCTAATCTGACTTTATCTGAAAGGCCTTTCAAAGCAAAGCTTAATAAGAATGAAGAAGCATATGTTTATTTCACTTCGGGTACGACAGGAAAGCCTAAAGGGATAATTGGTTCCAGGAAAAGTCTTTCTCATTTCATTGATTGGGAAATACATGCATTAGGGATACATGAGGAGGGAGGTATAGTCGTTGCGCAATTAACATCACCTGGATTTGATGCTTCACTTAGAGATGTATTTCTTGCATTATGCACCGGCAATATTATTGACCTTCCGGGATATCAAACAAGAAATGATTTACATCTGACCAGAAAGTGGATAAAGACCAGAAAAGTCAATGTATTGCACATTGTTCCTTCTTTTTTAAGAGCTATTGTAGCCACTAATTCCGAAGATAAGGCAACAATGTCCTCATTACAACATGTTCTTTTAGCCGGTGAACCGCTATATCAAAAAGATATAAAGTTGTTTCAATCTAATTTTGGGAAGGAAATAAACTTTTATAATCTCTATGGTGCAACTGAGTCAACTTTAATTAAATCGTTTTGGAAGTGTGATGATACATGGGGACTGGAAAGATTACCTGTAGGCAAAGGGATCAATGATACAGACTTAGTGCTTTTAAATGAGCTTCAGGAATTATGTGGATATGGAGAAATGGGGGAGGTATATATAAGATCTCCTTATTTGTCTTTGGGTTACCTAAACGAAGACGATAATGTTCAATCCTTTGTACAAAACCCCTTCCACTCTGAGTATAACGATTTATTCTACAGAACAGGAGATTTTGGTAGATACGATAGCTCGAATAACTTAGTTTTATATGGCAGAAGAGATGAACAGATAAAAATCAATGGCGTTCGCGTTGAGTTAAATGCTATTACAAGCACAGCGATGCAATATCCAGGTATAACTCAAGCTGCTGTGAAAGTTTTTGATTGCCAAGGGAGAAAATATTTGGTGTTGTTTATTGAGGAAGGAAGTGTGGATAGTCTTGAATTGCATACATTTTTGAAATCAAAGCTTCCCATTTCACACCTTCCAAATCATATTGAGGTATTACATCAAATACCTTTGAATTCAAACGGAAAAATTGATTTCCATAAGTTAAGCTTACCTAAAGAGATAGAGGAGTTTGACGGAGATCAGAATAATGATCACTTTTCGTTTGATTCAAGATTATTGAGTGTTTGGAGCGAGGTTCTGAATAGAGAACCTGAAGAAGTAGACCCGTATAAATCTTTCTTTGAACAGGGGGGTAATTCACTTTTGGTAATGGTTTTAATCGCAAAAGTGCAACAAGCATTTAAGACCAAATTAAGCATCAACGGTTTTTTCAAAGAACCCAGCCTTCAATATTTAAGTGAACAAATTGGGATAGAACAATCGAAAACTTCAAGTCCGGCCCCTATTCTATCTATTCAAGCTGGTAATGATGAAATCTTCCCTGTTGCACAATCCCAAAAAAGGTTATGGTTGTTAAATGAATTGGAAGGAGGGAACAATACATATAATGTTAAAAGAGTTTTTCATTTGGAAGGGTGCTTTGAACATGACTGTTTTTCTAAAGCCCTTAGCTATCTTATTGCTAGACATGAAATCCTGAGAACATCCTTTACTTTCAAGAACGAGGGTATCTATCAGAAAATTTATCGAAATCCTCAAATTCATGATCTTTTAACTTTTATGAATTTGGAAGGGGAAGGAGATCCAATTGCTAAGGCTAAGGAAATAATTTCAAAGGATATAGAGGAACCATTTGATTTAGCATTCTGGCCCTTGATGAGGATTAAAGTGATTTCAATAGGAGGGGACAATCATATTGTCTCTTTGGTGAAGCATCATATAATTTCAGATGGGTGGTCTATGGAGGTCTTCGCTAATGAATTAGTGGAGTTATACAATCAAGGTATTCATTCAAAGCCGCTATTCTTGGAGCAATTGCCTTTCCAGTTTAAGGCATTTGCTAAATGGCAAAATGAACGCTTTAATGATGGTTTATATGCAGAAAATGAAAAATATTGGTTAAAGCGATTTTCAAATATTCCAGAACCTTTAGTACTTCCTTATGATAAGCCTAGATTTAAGCAAAAGACATTTAATGGTGCTTTATTGCAACATCAAATACATTCAGAAACATTTATAAAGCTAAGAGCTTTTGCGGATCAGCACAATGTGAGTGTCTTTATGTTGACTCTTACCGCATTTAATCTATTGTTTTACCGTTATACGGGGGAAACAGATATCACTATTGGTACACCCTCGGCTGGAAGATATCAAGCTGGTTTACAAAATCAAATTGGATTCTATGTAAATACACTAGCATTAAGGACAGTATTCGAAGAACAAGATTCATTCTTGAATTTATTAAAACGTGTCAAAGAAACTACTGTTGAAGCTCTGGAGCATGAAGAATATCCTTTTGATAAGTTGGTTGGAGCATTGGATCTCGAAATGCGTATGGATCATTCACCCCTCTTTGATGTGGTTGTTCAATTTATGAATACAGGGACCAAGGTAGATCGAAAAACTCAGTTTGAAGGTTTGAAGGCTTACCCATTTGAAACAGATTGGAAGACCAGCCAATATGACCAAAACTTCTCCTTTACCGAAACTGAAGATGGGCTTTCAATTGCCGTTGAATACAACACAGATTTATTTTTTGAATCTTCAATCAGACGACAGTTACAGCATTTAGAAAATATACTCATTAGGGTCATCGCACAGCCTGATGTAGGAATTCACCAATTAAATTTTTTGACAAACGCTGAAAAGACTGCTCATGATCAATTAAGGAAAACCAGTGCAACATACCCTGAAACAGACATTTATCATCTTTTCTATAATGCCGTAGGATCTTCTCATTCTAAAATTGCTATAAAAACAAGCTCTAGTACTATTAGCTATGGTGGGTTGCTAGATAAGGTACAGAGCTTATCGTCTTTTTTATTTGATCGATTAGGGGATCAAAGGACTCGTATTGGTTTACTCATGCATGAAGGTGAAGAAGCGATTGCGTCAATGCTTTCTTCTCTATGTAATGGTTATTGTTATGTGCCCATCGCAACAAGTCTTCCCTATAATCGTATAAAGTATTTTGTGGAGGATGCAGAGATTGAACTGCTAATTTTTTCAAAGGCATTTTTACGAGAAGCAGGCCAATTATATTGGGAATGCAGCAGTCTCAAACAACTTGTTTGTATTGATAGTGATCAAATTAATCTTGAGGTCGAACAAGCTCGAGATATCATGTCAGAGGAGTTATGGGATTTCATTGGTCAGTCTTCCGTTGATGAGATTTCAGGGGGTGCTTGGTTTTCGAGTTATACAGGGAATTCTTTTTCAGAGGCAGAGATGGAAGAGTATGCTCAAAATGCCTTATTAAAACTGGAACCCTATCTGAACAAGGATGTAAAAGTACTTGAAATCGGTTGCGCTTCAGGCTTGACCATGAGTAAAATCGCACCTAATGTTCATTCTTATTTAGGTACTGATTTATCAAAAGAAATTCTTTCTATTGCTGAGGATAACTTGATTAGAAAAGGCATAGAAAACTTCAGATTACTTCATGCATCAGCGGATGAAGTCGCAGAACATATTTCAGGAAGCTATGATCTGTTGATTATAAATAGTGTCATACAATGCTTTAGTGGTTATAATTACTTGAAGAATGTCATTCTTAGCTTGATCCCTTATATGAACGATGATGCCATTTTGTTTTTTGGGGATATCCAAGATTTAGATTTGAAGGATGATTTTATTTCTGATTTACGAAACTATGCGAAGTTAAATCCTAATGATAATGTAAAGCTTGATTGGTCTCAAGAATTATTTATCCCAAAAGCTTTTTTCTACGACTTAAAAGATTCTTTGCCTTTTGATTGCACTGTACAAGTAAGTCAAAAAATAGGAAAGATTGAGAATGAACTTACTAAGTTCAGATATGATGTTTTAGCCATAATTAACAAACAGGAAATAAAGAACCCTCTACAATCTTATTTATTTGATTGTTCGGATTTCCCTAAATCTATAAAAGAATGGCGTCGGCCAGTTTCTGCTGGTATTGATATTCCTGCCTATATTATTTACACCTCAGGGTCAACAGGAAAACCAAAAGGATGCGTTATTAGTCAACGTAATGTGATTCGTTTACTTTTTAATGATCAAAACTTATTTGACTTTAATTCAGAGGATACTTGGATTCAGTCTCATGGATATCATTTCGACTTTTCTGTATGGGAAATATACGGTGCACTTCTCAATGCTTCTACACTTATAGTGCCTAATGGTGAAGAAGTTAGAGATATAAGCACATATTATGATATTATCAGAAAAAACAGAGTGACTGTTCTAAATCAAACGCCACAAGTATTTTATCAATTATCATCCTTCATTTTAAATTTGGATTACCCACATAATCCTTCTGATCATTTGAGATATGTAATTTTTGGGGGTGAGAAACTGGTTCCTGGCAAGTTGAAAAAATGGGTATCTCAATTCCCTAAAGTAGATATGGTGAACATGTATGGTATTACAGAAACTACTGTTCATGTGACATTTCATAAAATAGAGTTGAAAGAAATAGATCAATTCCCTTGGCAATCTAATATAGGTAAACCCATACCTGAAACTCAAGTTTACCTTGAAGATAAGTTTGGAAATGCTGTACCCTTCAATGTTGGCGCTGAAATAAAGGTAGGAGGATCAGGAGTCGCCTTAGAATACTATAATAGAAAAAAACTTACTGCTCAAAGGTTTGTCACAGAGACAAGTTCACCTGATCGTGGTAGAATTTATTTGTCTGGTGATTATGCAAAATTGAATCAACATGCGGACTTGGTATATTTAGCAAGGAAGGACCATCAAGTCAAAATCCGTGGATTTAGGATAGAAACCGCAGAAATTGAAGCTGCCCTATTGGCCTACCCATCTATATATGAAGCGGTAGTGATAGATATAGAAGATAGTAACGGAGATAAATCTTTGATGGCATATTATACGGGTATTGAAATTGAGCAGGAAAATCTATTGGCGTATATTTCATCGCAATTGCCAAATTACATGATCCCCAGAGGCATTAGATACTTAGATTCTATTCCCAAAACAAAGAATGGAAAGTTAGATCGCGACAGACTTCCTAGCGGGGTCGACTTTACATGTGATCTGGGTGATACAAATCGAAAAGATTGGACAGAGACACAAAAAATTGTAGCTGATGCATTTTCTGAAGTGCTAACTGTTAATCAGGTAGGGTTAGACAATAATTTCTTTGAGATAGGTGGGCACTCCTTAAAGGCAATGAGTTTGATGTCTTTATTGCATTCAAGACGAAAAGTAGGTGTGCCACTAGTCTATTTGTATAAATTCCCAACAGTTAGAGATATTGCTCATTATATTGATGTTGCTAAGTATATGAATATTCAATATAAAGAGCACCCTTACATACAATTAGGCAACCCTAGTGGAAAGAAAAAACTTATTCTTTTCCCTCCGGCTCTTGGGTCTGCATTAGCATACGGACATTTAGCTGAATTATTGCCAGATACTTGTTTGTATTCATTCAATTATGTTGATAGTAATGACACAATGAAGAATTACGTCAGGCTGATTCAAGAGATTCAGCCTGAAGGAAGATTGCACATAGCAGGGCATTCTGCAGGTGGGTTTATGGCATTTCATGTTGCCAAAGAAATGGAGAAAGCCGGAAGAGAGGTTGCAGGGGTTACTATATTAGATGCCTTCCGCCAACATAAAGAGGGGAAGCAACATACAATTGAAACGATTTCAGAAGGAGTAGACCTTTATTTGAAAGCAAAATTTGAAGAGTTTAAAGATCATTTTATTGATATGGAGTTTTTCAAAGAAGTTTGCTATAAACAAGTCAAGCAATATTATGATTTTCTCTTCTATGCGGAGCAAGAAGGTGGTAATTTCATTAAAGCACCAATATATTTCCTGAAAGCAGAAAACAATTACCATAGAATCGAAAATTGGTCAGAATGCACAGATGCAGGAGTCACTGAGTTCTATGCCTCGGGTATTCATGGTAAGATGGTAGATGAGCCATACGTGCAAAAAAATGCAGTTATCTTAAATAAAATTTTAGAAACTTAAAAGTATTAAGGCCAATGTTAGAAAATCATATTCATTTAAAGGCTAGTGACAACAATAGTCCTGTGACTCTCACGCCAGATTCAATTGGAATAGGTCCTGAAATTCATGAGCTATTAGCTTGGTTAAATCGGAATATAACAGCTATTCAAAAAGATTTGTCTTCATTAGGGGCTATTTTGTTCAGAGGCTTTAATATTATAACACGTGATGATTTTAGAGAAATTGCTGAAAAAGTTGATGAAAAACAAATGACCTATGTTGATGGAAATTCTCCAAGGTCTAAACTTAAAAGCAATACGTACACTTCAACAGAGTTTCCAGCCGATCAATTTATTACCTTACACAGTGAGCTTTCCTACTCTAACTTATGGCCTCTTCGAATGATGTTTTGTTGTATAGAGTCAGCGATGAAAGGAGGAGCGACACCCATTTCTGATAATGCTGTTTTATTGGAAAAGCTTCCTAAGGAAATAGTAGAAGAATTTGAGGCAAAGGGATTGTGTTACATTAGAAATTTACATTCAGGTTATGGCTTAGGCCCATCCTGGCAAAAGACTTTCGAAACAGATATCAAGTCAGAGGTGGAAGATTTCTGTAAAAGAACAGATAGCCATTATATGTGGGTTGAAGAGGACAGTGTACGAATTAAACAATATAGACCAGCCATAAGAACACATCCTATTTCTGGACAAAGACTTTGGTTTAATCAAGCTGATCAATTTCATATCAGTAATTTTAATGCGGACCTTCAAGCGGCATATGAGGCTTTATATGAAGGGGACTCTATGAGTAGACCACAGCATGTAACTTATGGAGACCATTCTGAAATTGACCCTTCCTATTTTACTGAAATAAGAAAGCTTATTGATGAAATCATGCTGCCAGTAAGCTGGATTAGTGGAGACCTTGTCTATATTGACAATATGAGAATGATGCATGGTAGAGAACCTTTCGAAGGAGACAGAACAGTATTATTAACGATGTTTAAATAATATAGTATATATGTTTGAATTAGAAGAGCGCGATCTTTCCAAATGGCTGCAATCCAATTTGCCTAAATTTCATAAGTCAAAGGTGAATCAATATTTGCCTCCTTTTGAAATCGTACCTAATGGACTATATTTTTTTCTAGTTCAGTCGTTTCTCCACAAATATCAGATAGAACCTAAAGGGATGATTCACGTCGGAGGGCATATGGGGCACGAAATATTGCCATATGCACTTTTGGGTTTTAATGATGTTTTAATCATCGAGCCGTTGGAGGAGGCAATGGAAGCTCTTTCAAATATCAGTTCAATATATAATGATCTTGCTGCATCTTGTACTGATGTGTTTGGAGGGAGTCCCTTCATTCAGATCTCACTTGAACAGTTAGCTGCAGGAGAAAAAGAAGGTAGAACTACCTTGTATGTTACCAAAGAAAGCGGTTTATCCTCTACTCATAAGCCTATGTCAGAAGTTCAAGTAAATGGTGAAGATTTGGCTGCAGTAATAAAAGAAGAAGAAGTAATAGTCAGGCCTATTGATCAGATTATTTCTGAGCGATATTCTAAAACGGATTTTAATTGCATGAGGGTTAATGTTCAGGGTGATGAATTAGCCGTATTCAAAGGAGCCCAAAAAGTCATCCGTCAATTGGATTTAATCTTTTGTGAAGCGAATTATGATCAGAGGTACGAAAACATTCCTTCAACACAGGATCTAATTCAATTCCTAGAAAACTTGGATTTTAGTTTGGTGAGACATGATAAACTTTCAGATTCTATAGGGAATCTACTTTTCATTAATAATTCAAAAAATGGGCATGGATCAAAAGTTTAAGGATGCGATTAGCAATAATAAAAAGACTCTTCTTAAGCTCATTTGGAAGCACCCATCGAAAGCATGGAAGACTATCTTGGGCAAAGGAGCTGACAGTTTATACACTACTATGTCCCATGCAGATGATCCTAAATACAAACAACTAGATCAGCCTCTTTGGTTGAATTTCGGTTATTGGAACAAGCCGTCAACCTATGATGAAGCATGTCAAGCACTTGCTTTGAAATTAGGGGAACACCTAGAATTAGACATTGATGATACCCTTTTGGATGTGGGTTTTGGATTCGGAGAACAAGATATATTATGGAAAAGGGAGTTTAATGTTAAATCGATACATGGACTAAATATTACTCCTCTTCATGTAGAAATTGCTCAAATGAGAGTGCAAATGTCAGGGCTGAACAATAGTATTCATTTGCAAGAAGGAGATGCAACTTCAATGCCTTTCAATCACAACTCATTCACGAAAGTGAGTGCATTAGAATGTGCGTTTCACTTTAATACTCGTAAAAAGTTTTTAAAGGAAGCTTTCAGAGTTTTAAAGCCAGGTGGAAGGATAGGTTTAACTGATTGTTTCCCAAGAAAAGATAGGAGAAAGGATTTTTGGTATTGGTTTGTTCTGAAATCAATGAGTATTCCATATGTAAATATGATTTCAGAGAATGAATATATCCACCTTTTCGAAGATATTGGATTTACAAATGTTGAGATACATAAAATCACAGATAAGGTGTTTACAGGTATGGCTGCCTACTTTAAGAAGATAAAAGAGGGCATCCCGAAAGATGAGGTAAAAGTCGACCTTTATTCTGAAAACGTAAGAATTGAAGATTGGTGGTCAGGTAGGGGCTGGTACATGGGACTTGATGAATACGCCATTGTTACAGCAAATAAGCCAAAGTAATTATAGCATGCAGCCTTTCAACTATAAAAACAACATTCTTGGATTGATTGGTGGCATGGGGCCTTTAACTTCAGCACAATTCATTAAGACAATATACCAGCTTGCCAAAGAGGATGAAGAAGCAAGTATGCCAAAATTGCATTTGGTTTCAGAACCTAATGTTCCAGATAGGACTAAGTCTTTAATGCAAGGCGATACATCTTTATTAGCATCCAGGATAAATGAATTGTTAAAATCAATAGAACCCAATGTGGACAAAATATTGATTTGTTGTTTTACGGCGCATGCTGTCAGATATCAATTGTATCCTCAAGCACAAAACAAGCTGATCGATTTAGTAGATTACTCAGTTAATTTAATGAAACAGTTGGAGACTCCTACTCTTTTCATTGCCTCTCAAGGCGTTTATAGAACAAAGCTTTTTCCTCTTGAAAAATACCCTTTTGTATGTTTACTCGATGATACAGACAGAGATGAAGTGCATCATCAAATTTACAATAGATTAAAAATGGGAGTAGGCTATGATCAGGTACACGATTATTTTGAGGTATTATTAAATAAATATAATTGTACACAGATTTTTGGGGGATGTACAGAAATCCATCTTTTAAAGATGTGGACAGAGAATCGACTAAATATCCTTGACCCACTCTATGAAATTGCAAAAGAATTTACCTCTGCATAAATGATAGAAACTCCTGCAGACTTATCTGTATATATATTATATCTTAAGAAGGTTTCAATTAATGAAATTGAGAAGACATATAATGTATTGAATTCAGAAGACCAAAGAAGGTCAAAGTCTTTTAAGAAGGAAGAAGACCGGTACAGATTCTTAGGGGGGAGATATTTAATCTTAAATCATTTATTGAAAACGAATGAGACAGCTCAGCTGAAAAATCTTTCCATAGATGAATATAAAAGACCCAACTTACCAAAATTTAATTTTTCGATTAGTCATGCAAAAGATAGGGTAGTGCTTGCCATAAGTGACCTTGCGACTGCTGTAGGCATTGATATTGAATATAAGCGTGAGATTCATGTTCCTCACTATCTAGAACCCTTTTCTGACTCTGAGAGGCAATATATTATGCGAAGAGATACTTTTAATAGGTTCTACCAATGCTGGACAAGAAAAGAAAGTGTATTAAAAGCATTGGGAAGAGGATTCTTGCTAGACTCGCAAGGAATTGACATACTTTCAGACAAGGTGAAATTTGGAAAGATTGAATTGCAAGTTATGCCGTTGAACATTGATACTCAATATAGCTGTCATTTATGTTTCGATCAGAAAAACGTAAACTTAGATTTTCATCACCTATAAGCTTAATCAATTGATTTGATAACTTTGAAAAGTTGAAGAATTACAGCCATTATAAGAGGGGTAATGACTAGGCTTAGTAAAAAGCCACCCAAAAATCCCAAGTAGGTCTTTTTAGCATATAAGCCTACCACCAAGCAAAACAAAATATAAACAGAAATGAGTACTACAGGCATAGTAAGAGAATACTCTTTTGGTAAAGAACTGAATTTCCTATAAGCATTGAAGCGAAAGCCTTAATTGAGTCGAACTACTAGTGATTTATTCAGCAGCTGGTTCTGTACTTGGCTTATTCTTCATCATACTATTCGCGACCTCTCTACCATTTGTATAAAGCTCATCAAAATAAGCTTTCATTTTTTCCGGATTAAAAGTGAGAAGTGTTCCTCCTGCTTCAAAGTGTTGGATAAAAATGTGCCCTATAGCATAGGTGGTAGCCATTGCATACAAGCTGATAGTAGTAAAGCCAAGAATTCCCCCAACAATTGGAATAGATCGAAGCAATGAGGCGGTTCCAGATGCCAACGATCCAGTTGCAGCTCCTGCAAGCAAGGTAGAAACTATACTTCTCGCAATTTCTTTATTGAAAGGCAATCCATAAATTTTGGCTAGTTCATCAACTACCTTAATTTGGAGAGCTGTAATTCCAACATAATCGACAACAGGCACAGGAATTAAACCTACACCACCACTGTACCACATATATCTGGTAACTATTTTATTCGCTTCAGCTGTAGGTGCGTCTGTAATTACCTGAAGTTCACTTGTGTTTTTTTTCTGGGCCATATCTATAAAATTTGAAGAAAGATACAATAAAATCTAATCTTTAAGTAAGATAAAGTATGTTAATTCTTAATTAATATCTCCTAAACAATAATCATACCTCAATTAATTCAAAGGGTTGAGTCATTATTGAGAAAGCTCTCAAGGAAGTGGCAGAAAATTACGATCTAATAAGGAAACCCTAATTATTGTCAGATAAAATAAAAGGAACTTCTTTGTCTCCGTTGCCAATTACTATAACTTTTGCATTTGGCGATGTGCTAAGAGCTTCATTGGCTTGTATGCTTCTATATTTTAAGAAAGATACACCAGATATTCTTTCAAATTCAGCAATACCTTGTGCTTCAAGCTTTTTGCGCTCTAATTCTTGATTCTCTTTGGATAGTTTATATTCATATTCTTGAGCCTTTTGCTTTTCTACATGTTTTGATTCTATGGCATCAACAAAATTCTTAGGAGTGATGACTTGCAAAATCTTGATATCCTCAAATAAAATTAAATTGTCCCCGACATCTCGTTGTATGGATTCAATTAGTTCGTTTTCCAAAATCGCTTCACTAACACTATATAGACTGTCTGGGGGGTATTGACTTAGTATATCTCTTATTTCTGCGATAGCCTCTGGAATGACTAATTTATTTACGTAATCAGGTCCGACATATTTATGTAATTTAGGCAGCCTTTCCCTTTTGGGAACATATCTCATAGCAAAAATGATACTTGTAGCCATGCCATTTTTAGTTTGGGCCTGCACAGTATCTTGAATAAGGTGAATGCGTGTATTATACACAGTCATTTCATTCCATGGAGCAATAATGTGAAGGCCTTCTTCAATTAAATCATCCTGTGTTCCACCATTGAACCTTTCGAATAATACCGCACTATGGCCCGCTGGAACAGTGATGAATATTTGTTTCCAAAAATAGACTACAATAAAAAATAGAACCAGGAGTATAATGATAAAATTCAAACCATTTTGGTCGATCCACAACTCTATTCTTTTAATCCATTTCGCTTTCTTTTTAGCCATTTATTACAATTTGGTTTTAAAGTTTTTATTGAATGTCACTTTTCCATCTTTATAATGGGTTTCTTGGACAATATTACCATTCACCATTTTTAATTTCCTGTCGCAATATTCAAAGTACATGTCGTCATGGGTTACGACTATTATAGTTTTCCCTTTTTCTTTTAAGGCAGGTAATAATTCAGTATAATAATGTTTTTTGAAAGTGGGATCCTGATCAGCTGCTACTTCATCAAAGATCAAAATTTCTTTATTCTCTAAAAGACTTACAATCAAAGCTAGACGCTTTCGTTGACCCGTGGAAAGATCAACAGTCGATAGCAAGCCATTTGAAAATTCAGTTTTGTGATCAACCTTAAAATCGACCAACAGCTCCTTAACTTTTTCTTCCTCAACAGCCTCTAAACCAAAAAGCTGCTTAGTTAGATGAAAATCGGTAAACACAACTGAAAACAATTCTCTATAGGAAGGGTAATTGTAACGTGTTATCAGCTGATCATCTACAAAAATCTCTGTTTTTTCTTCGGCGTAGTATAGACCAGTCAATACTTTTAAAAGAGTGGATTTCCCACTTCCGTTTCCTCCTTCAATGAATAACATCTCCCCCTTATTAACATTCAACTCACTAATAGGCCCTAGTGTGAAAACGACATCGTTTTTATTCAAATGCTCAAAGACAATATTTTTCAAGCGGATTTCATGGTTAAACTCAAGCGGATTGTCAATATGGTCTATGGATTGCTCGGAAGTAATATCTTCAAGTACTTCATTGGATATATGTTTACTTAATTCGTCTTCTAATCGATAAATGTTTTGGATAGCAATATTTACTCTTGAGAGTAAAGGTACAACAACCAAGACAGCACTTACCGGTCCAACGATAAACAAAACAGCCGTTACGATTCTCAATATTTCACCTTCATTCGGCTTCGTCAGAATTGGCAATAAAAAAATAATAGCACCAAGTAGTATGTAAAAGAAAGTCTGTGAAAAAAGAAAATTGATGGACTCTCGCTGGGCAGCACGCGTTTTTAATTTCATCACATCGAAAGAAAGACGCTGCATAAACCTCATTACAGAAGAACTCCTTTTGGAATTCACTTTATTCTCTTTAAATCCGTTAACAACGTGATTAATAATTTCGTAGAACTCCCTTTCTTTGGCAGATGTGTTTTTTAGCGTGGAAAGGACTTTCCGCCTGCTTATTTCATACACAAATGCAGCAATGAGTATGCCGACTCCTGTCATAATGAAACCTAATGTAGACAGGTAGAGTATGTAAAATAATGCGAAAACCAACATTACTGCAGATTGCAATGCATTCATTATCACAGGGGCAGAGGTGGAAATCTGAGCGCAGTCTTGAGTAATACTGTTAAAAATAGAGGATGCCCCCATTTTTTCGAGTGTTTGAAGATCTGAATGTCTTACCTTATCTGCTATTCTTGTACGCACCTTTCTAATAGCGGACTCAATAACCTTAGCTACATCACTAAAGATTTTCTTTTTCGATAAGACAAAAATGAGAATGGCAATAAGAAATATCAGAAAAAATTGTGTGTCTATTGCTTCTCCATTTCTACTTGCCTCTGCAGTAGATACGATGACGACTAAGATCACACCATTAGCTAAACCAGATAAGGTGGCAAGTACTACGGAGGACCTGATCTTTAGATCAGACTCCTTTTGAATAAATTCTAAAAGATTCAATATTAGGGTATTGGTTTAATGAATTCATTAAATATATCCATATTTACTCTCAACTTATACAAACCATACACAAAATATGATAAGTTCATGAAACCCACGATTTGGTGTCTTCCTTTTGCAGGAGCCAGCTATTACTCATACAGACCACTTTTTAAATCACTAGAAAATACAACTCACGTAAACTACTTAGAATTACCTGGCAGGGGCAATAGAGTCGATGAACCACTATGTTTAAAATACCAGGAAATGCTAGATGATCTTTATGACCAGATAGCCCCTAAAGTTACAGAGCCCTTTATTTTATTTGGTCACAGTATGGGTGCCCAGTTAGCGTACGATGTAACATGTTTGCTTGATATTAGGGCAGGATTGAAGCCAGACAAACTAGTGGTTTCTGGCAGGGGAGCGCCCTCCTCCGTTGAAATGAAACGACGGCATGACCTTCCCAAGAATGAATTTAAGCAAGAGTTAAAACAGCTAGGGGGAGTGCCCAATGAGATTATAGCGGATGAAGAGTTTTTTTCTTTTTTTGAGCCCATTCTAAGGGCAGATTTTCAAGCTATTGAAGATTATGTTTATTCCGTACATAAAGTGCTAAATGTTCCAATTTTAGCCCTGTTAGGCGATAATGAAGAGACAACTGAAAAGCAAAGTAGGAGTTGGAAGCAGTATACAAACAATCGCTTTCACCTTCAAATATATAAAGGAGGACACTTCTTCTTATTTGATCATGTAGAAGAAATTCTGAAACTGATTGAGCGATTTTAAGTCTATTGAGTCTTTTCTTTCGTGACTAGTAAAATAAGTGCTGCAATAACTGGTGTTAACAATAAGGATAGTACGAAGGTCAAGGCAAAACCAATCTTTCGATTCATACCCCACAAACCTACTAAAAGGCACAGCAAAATGTAAGAGAAAGAAAACATAAAGTATCTTTATAAAACACAATATAGCAATATAGCTGATATTTAGACCTTATTTAGTGATGTTCACTACACCAGTACACAACCCCCCCCGTAATATCCCTGGCTGTATATTAATATGAATATGATCCAGAGTAATTGAGGCTTGGATTATAGTTGGCAGTACCAAGCAAATCTACAGAAACAGAACTATTGGTAGGATTTCCAGAAATAGTGAAGCCTAAAGCGAGGAGGTCTCTATTCCTATCATCTGTCAATGCATTCAGAGCAATGGAACTTAGCTTATTTGTAACTATGGTAATACTAGTATCACGACAGCTTGAGAGTTCTGCCGGTGAAAAGTTGAACAGAATGTTATGGTATCTAGTATACGAACATCGAGCTGAAACCCACAAAACTAAAAAGGTGCATTTACTGGCATAAAACCAGAAAGCAGCTTACAAATTCAACGAAAAGCTATTTTTTGACGGTCCTTGTTTTAAGCTTCAATTGATTATAAAGATTGGGTTTTTACTATCTAATATGCTGTCTAGTATAGATTAAGTTTCAAGTTCGAAAATTAAGGGTCGACAACCAGCTGATTTTCAGTTTTTGGAAAATCCGTTAGGCTTAGTGACATAAAGCGTACTATCTGTGAATATTGTATTTAAAGAGCTTAGATCCTTAAGTGACGACTTATGTCGATCAAGCAAATAAAACAGGTATCAGCTCTTCGATTTTACCGATCGTTCTGAGTTTTATCTTTCTGTCCTGTTTCTTAAGGCCTTTTGTATTGTATTTGGAAATAAATATTTCTGTGAAACCCAATTTTTCGGCTTCTTCAATCCGCTGTTCGATACGATTTATAGCACGAACTTCACCGGTGAGCCCAATTTCAGCTGCAAAACAGATGTCTTTACCTACAGGAATATTGTGAAGAGAAGAAATGAGCGCTACAATAACAGCCAGATCAATGGCGGTGTCTTGTACTTTAATACCACCAGCCATATTCAGAAATACGTCGTTTTGTCCAAAGAATAAACCCGCCCTCTTTTCAAGAACAGCCAGGAGCATACTTAACCTTCTGAGGTCAAAGCCGGTAGCCGATCGCTGGGGTGTGCCATAGATGGCCTGGCTGACGAGTGCCTGCGTTTCGATAAGCATTGGGCGTAATCCTTCTATGGTTACCGACACAGCACTTCCGCTGAGCTGTTCATCGCTTTGAGAAAGTAGCAATTCGGATGGATTGCTGATCTGCCGTAAGCCGTCAGCATCCATGGCGTAAATGCCCAATTCGTCAGTAGAGCCAAAACGATTTTTCTTGGTACGCAGTATTCGATATATGTGGTTTCTGTCGCCCTCGAATTGAAGGACGGTATCTACGATATGCTCAAGTATTTTAGGACCGGCAATGTGACCATCCTTATTGATATGCCCAATAAGGAAGACAGGTAAACCACTTTCTTTTGCAAACTGCTGCAGCTCTGATGTGCACTCTCTGACCTGCGTAATACTTCCCGGTATACTATCAATGTATGGCGATGATACAGTTTGGATAGAATCAATGATTAATATGTCGGGATTTAACTTTCGAACCTCTTCAAAGATCAGCTCAAGGTCTGTTTCTGCATAGATGTGACAGTTTTGATTTTCTATACCTATACGTGATGCGCGCATACGAATCTGGGTAGCACTTTCTTCCCCGGACACATAGAGTATTTTATATTTGGTTTTAATAGCGAACTGCAGCAGTAATGTTGACTTACCAATACCCGGATCTCCTCCGATCAGGGTAATTGAGCCAGGGACGATACCGCCGCCGAGGGTACGGTTCAGCTCACCATCTTCAACTGAGAACCGGGGTGCATCCGAAGCACTGATCATTTGTACGGGCACAGATGCCGATTTTTTTCTGGTATCGTCTCGCCAGGCTTTCTTCTCCTTTTTAGTGGTATCCTTGACCACGACCGTCTCTTCATAGCTATTCCAGGATTGACAATTGACACATCGGCCTTCCCATTTAGTGGACTGGTGTCCACAATTATTACATATGAAGAGTTTTTTTTCTTTCATTGGCTATCAATTAAGCCCGGCCATTAAACCAAGGAGTGGGCTCAGTTGTAAGTAAATATAGTTTTTGAAATAATAATAATTTCCAAATATAAATATGAAGATTGTCAGTTACAATGTAAACGGCATCCGGGCCGCAATTAAAAAAGGTTTAGTGGATTGGGTTTCCGATGAAAACCCGGATGTGTTTTGCATCCAGGAGAGCAAGTCCCAGGAAGAGCAAATTGATCCTGAAGTTTTTTCCAAGCTGGGTTACCATGCCTATTGGCATTCTGCTGAAAAGAAAGGGTATAGCGGTGTTGTTACCTATTCAAAAAAGCAGGCAAACCAGGTTATTAAAGGAATGGGAATTGAGCGGTATGATGTCGAGGGAAGAGTTATACGAACAGACTTTGATGATTTTATTCTTATCAACGCGTATTTCCCATCGGGCAGCAGTGGTGAGGAAAGACATGTTTTTAAAATGCAGTTTCTTGAGGATATGCAACCCTGGGCAGAATCTTTGTTGAACGAATCGAAAAATGTAATAATCCTTGGAGATTATAATATCGTCAGACTGGACCTCGACATACATAACCCAGAGCGTAAAGACAACCCATCAGGGTTCAGGCCCGAAGAAAGAGTATGGCTTAATAGCTGGTTTGAAAATGGCTTTGTCGACGCGTTCCGATACCTGTATCCAGACAAAGAAAACAACTTCAGCTGGTGGAGTTACAGGGCCGGATCCAGGAAGAAAAACAAAGGATGGCGCATTGATTATATTTCAGTATCGGAGACCTTGAAAAACGGGATTCAAGAAGTAAAACACGGTTATGATGTCGTACACTCTGATCATGCTCCCGTTATAATGGAAATAGAGCTTTAGGGCTTATTCCATATTTTGCATTTCGAGGTATCTCATCATATCCTCAAACTGCTTATACATGCTGTCTTCTTTAAAAATCTTGAGTGCTTTTTTGCATAGCTCCATAGCTTTTTCATATTGCTTGTCATTCATGAGTAGCCTTAGGTATTGGATATAGTTAGAGCTGTTTTCTTCCTCTTTGATGAGTTTTTCGCAGATGACATAGGCGTATTTGTGCGCATCCTGTTCATAGTCGAAATATTTATTGATTTGAGAAAGCTGCTCTTTAAAAACACCTGGATTTTTCTTACCGTATTTTTTTATAAACTTTTGAGATAGCGACTCCCATCTCTGATAGTCGCCGGTCAAAGCTGCATAATATAAGCGAGCTTCCATTTCAAATCTCTTGCTGTCACCAATGGCGGCAGCATTGAACTGATCAATGGCTTCATCAAGCAGCGCCGGGTAATCATAGTCGAATGCTTTTTCGACCGTTCTCATGGCCGCATTAGCAATCGTGCGTTCATACTTGTCTGCCGAAGAAACGGAGATGGCCAGCTTTTTAAGACTTACCAACTGATCAAAAAGCTTTGAATCAGATTCCTTCACGGCGACCAGTAAAAATTCAGCCTTTTGTTCCTTTGAGATATCAGGCTTGCTGTTGAGGTATTCGTTGGCAATTTTTTGGCTTGTCTTGCCTACTTTATTAAGTTCAGATACGTAATTGATCATAAGATCAAAATCTCTTTCTCCCAGCACATAACGTTCTTCAAATTGGCCGGTACGGTCATAGGACCTGATGGCTTTATCGGCCAAGGCAAGAAGAGCATCCGCTTGTTTGCCTCCAACCGATTTTTGGAGGACATTTCCCTCACTGTCGAGGAAAAATAAAGTTGGAAAGGCACCAACAGGATAATTCCTGCCAAACTTTATACCTTCAGGCTCTTCCATATCCATCTTAATGTTGATAAATCGCTCATTAAAAAAGCGACCAACCCGGTCCTGAGTAAAGACGTCTTTAGCCATTTTTTTGCAGGGACCGCACCATTTTGCATAGGCATCGACAAAAATAACTTTGTCATCTTCCCGTGCTTCATTAAGAGCTTCATCCCAGGACCCTTCAAAGAATTCTATGCCCTGACCAAAGCTTATTATAGAACTGAATATTAGAAGAAAAATAAATGTTATCCTGTGCATCATGTCGTATTTTAGACCTGTTAAACAAAGATGACAAAAATTTAGTCTGTTTGCCATCTGTGAATAGCGTCAAGATGATTTTATGATATTTATAACAGGTTCCTCAGGGATCATGTTGCAACAAAGCCCATGCTTGAATGAGTTTATCAAAAAGAGATATATTTTTTAGTCACCTTGCACAGACAAGCCCCTTGTCATTGGCCCTAGAAGTATCCAGGGCTGAGGGTGTATTTATTTATGATACTGACGGAAAGCGATATTTTGACCTTAACTCGGGCATATCAGTAAGTTCTCTGGGGCATCGGCATCCCAAAGTTATTGAGGCTATTAAAAAACAACTGGAACTGTATATGCATACGATGGTATATGGCGAACACATTCAAAGCCCCCAAACAGAGTATGCTGATTTATTATTCCAGCATTTGGATAACTCTCTGGATTGCATATACTTCCTTAATTCAGGAACTGAAGTTATCGAAGCTGCGATGAAGTTGTCCCGGCGTGTCACAGGAAGATATGAAATTGTGGCTTGTCGCAATGCCTATCATGGAAGCACACAAGGCTCTGAAAGCCTGCGATCTGATAAAGAATACTCCAGAAGCTTCCTGCCATTGATTCCGGGAGTGCGACATATAGAGTTCAATGATTTTGATGCGATTGATAATATAGGATGCAGAACTGCTGGCGTCATTATAGAGCCGGTACAAGCCGAGGCAGGAGTCATTCCCCCTGCTCAGAACTACCTTCAGGCTATACGGCAACGGTGTGATGAGATGCAATGCCTCTTGGTTTTTGATGAAATTCAGACAGGCTTTGGGAGGACCGGAGCTTTGTTTGCTCATCAGAAATTTAGTGTATTGCCAGACCTGCTTTGCCTGGGCAAGGCCATGGGTGGCGGTTTGCCAATAGGTGCCCTTGTTGGAAATAAAAAAACAGTTAATACCTTCTCGAGAAATCCGGCTTTGGGACATATTTCTACTTTTGCCGGCAACCCGGTCATATGCGCTGGGGCAAAAGCTGTTCTAGAGCTTTTGCTAGACACAGATGTTGTCAAAGAGGTAGAAGAAAAGGGTAAGTATTTGTCAGATATCATTGCTTCACATAATATCGTAAAGGAAATTCGAAGAGAAGGTATGATGATGGCTGTAGAGCTTGAGAAAAGAAAATATCTTAAGCATGTGGTACAAAGGAGTTTTGAACTCGGTGCTTTGATTGATTATTTTCTTTTTAATTCCAGATCTTTCAGGCTGGCTCCACCGCTTATTTACAATTTTGAACAACTAAGAGAAGCTGGTGATATATTGTTGGAAGCGCTTGATTTTGCTGAAAGTCAATACTCAAAGTCATGATTTTCAATGCAGGTACAATAATTAATTCCGTAAAGGAAGAAGCCGATAGTAACAGGCCTGCCGGCCTGGCCCGTACTTTTTATTATGATGATATTTTGGATGAACCCAAGACTCAAATACTTAGATTGCTTAACTTCGCAGGTCTTGAGGACTAGGGATTTGATAAGCAATATGCCCTTATTGAAAAAATCAAGGAATGAAACTACTCTGAATTAGATAGAGAAAAAATCAATCGTATGGCCCCAATTATTAAAGATCAAATGGAGCACTGGGGATTTATGTAATACCATTAGAATGAAAGCAAAGGACAATTATTATGTAGCCATCATGGCAGGAGGTGTAGGATCCAGGTTCTGGCCAGCCAGCAGGGAAAACCTGCCCAAGCAGTTTCTTGATATTATCGGTGTAGGTAAATCCTTGATCAGGCTTACATTTGAACGTTTCGAGAAGATAATACCTACAGACAGGATATTTGTTGTGACCAATAAAACCTATAAGTCCTTAGTTGAGGAGCATATACCCGAAATGCCTCCAGAGAATATTATCACAGAGCCCTCTCGAAATAATACAGCACCGTGTGTTGCCTATACCGCGATGAGGCTTAAAGCTGTAAATGAAGATGCTGTTTTTGTTGTGGCACCTTCCGATCATATAATTATGAAGGAAGAGCCGTTCCGGGATAAGATTTTACAGGCTTTGGATTTTGCATCCAGGAACGAGGCTATACTTACATTGGGGATTAACCCTTCAAGACCTGACACGGGTTATGGATATATAGAGTCAAGTGGAGAAAAGCTTGAACTGGATATCGAGAGGGTCCACTCGTTCAGGGAAAAGCCTGACCTTGAAACAGCCCGGTCTTATCTGGCAAGCCATAATTATTACTGGAATGCCGGCATTTTTGTCTGGTCAGTGAAAACCATCCTAAACGCCTTCAAGGCTAACGCTAAAGAAATATATGATATACTTGCCCAGGATCAATCCAAGTACAACACAGATGCTGAACAGCAGTATATTGACGAAGTATATCCCAACACTCCCAGCATATCTGTTGATTATGCAATAATGGAACACGCGACCAATGTGTACACCATACCAATGGACATAGGCTGGAGTGACCTGGGCACATGGAATGCGCTGCATGCTTATTTGAATAAGGATCAGCAAAACAGTGTTATTCTGGGTGCCAACACAATGCTGATTGATTCGAAAGACTGTATCGTGCGTTCTGATGCATCGAAGCTTGTCGTCATCAAGGGCCTGGAGGATTATATTGTCATTGACGAGAATGATGTGCTCTTGATTTATCCTAAATCGGAAGAACAGGCCATTAAAGAACTCAGGAAGGGTATCGACAAGTCAGAATTTTTATAATCTGAATTCTTGCTAAGACGGCAACTATGGAAAGTTTTGAGTTCATGGGTCACGAAGAATGAAGGCGCATCGGCAACAAGGACGTCTCATAGCTAAAGGAAAACTTAATTTTGAAAAAATAGCTGGGGAACTTTATGAAATGCTCACACAAGCGTATTTTAGCGGTTAAATTAGTCATAATGAGATATATACAAATATTGATATTTATAATATTGATCTCTTGTGGGAATAACAATACAGATCATCCAACTACTGAGCTGAGGACAGAAAGTACAGAGAGGATTAATGATCTTGACGCAATGAAAGCGGTGATGGGAGGACCCACGGATATCAGCATTGAGGTATCTAACGCTGTCAACAGTATGACGTATCTTATCAATTCTGTAGCTGGAGGAAACTTCAGGGTAGACTCCATGAATATTGAGAACGGTAAGATTAGCATCAAAAACGATGAAGGGTTTCCACAGGGCATGTATTATATATCCCTTCCGAATCAGAAATTTGTTTCAATGCTCTTAGCTGAGGACCAGAAATTCAAATTAAGTTTTGATGCCAACGCTATCGTGTCTTCGATGAAAGTTGAAGGAAGCAAGGACAATGAACTGTTTTATGAGAACCTTAAATATGAGGAGTCCTACAATCCGCGTTACCAGGCTGTCGCTTCTCAGAGAAGCAAAATGCAGGACAGGGAAAGTAATGAGTACAAACAACTAACCAAGCAAATTGAAGAACTCGAAGGAGAGCGTACTGCTCATTTGAATAGGCTCTTTAATGGGAATGAAAACAGCTTGTTCGTAAAGTTTAAAACGGCTGGTCAGAACCCTAAGATCCGCAAGAACGGAACGGACGAAGAGAAGGTCTATTTTTATCGAAAAGAGTTTTGGGACAATGTTGACTTTTCTGATACGCGACTGATGCGTACTCCGGTCGTCAGCAATAAGCTCAAAAGATATATGACAGAGTTAACACCACAGAACAAGGATTCGATTATTGTATATGCGGATTTTTTGCTTAATAAGATTCTTGACCACCCCCAATACTATAAATACATTGCCAATTGGATTGCGCTTCAATATGAGCCAACAAAAACAACCTTGATGGATCCGGAAGCCATTTTTGTCCATATGACGCGCAACTACTTTACGAGAGAAAGGGCATTCTGGTCGGATTCTATGGAGGTGTATGCCTTACAACAAAGGGCTGGAGAGATGGCACAAAGTATTACAGGGATTAAGGGACCTGATGTGATCAGTACCGACCAATTTGGAAATACCCAGTCGATATATGAGAAGACAGCCGACTATATCATTGTGTACATGTATAACCCGACATGTGAACATTGTATGAAAGAAACGCCCAAAATAGTTGACTACTACAATCGGAATAAATCAAAGGGAATAGATGTATTTGCCATCGCCATTGATACAGAGGATCAGGAATGGAAAGACTATATTAATAAGAATGATATGAGCTTCACCAATGTGTTTGACCCAACCAACAGGTCAATCTATGCCAAATATTATGTGGATGTAACGCCGGAGATATATGTCCTTAATAGGGACAGGATCATCATTGGTAAAAACCTTAAAGTGGATCAGATTGACATTATTATTGACAGGGACAGGAATGGCTCATAAAAAACCGTTCCCGAATCAGGAACGGTCCACTAAATTTTTAAAAGAACCAATGAATAAGACAAAAACTCAATCTCGCTGATATAAAGGCAAAGAACATGCCAATGGTTCCCGATAAATTTCTTGATGTCTTCAAGAGGACTTTTGATAATTGCACCAAAATAGTCTACATTTGCGAAACTTTCTCCTGTCTGTAAGGCAGAGAAAAGACTTGTCTAAACACTTGTTAACCAATAAGATAGGAGGCAAGAAAATAAATTAAATTTTCAATTATTTATATATCACTAAGTATTAAGAGATTAAGATGGCTCTGATAGGTAAGATTAGAAAGAATTTTTGGTTTGTACTCATCCTGCTGGGTCTTGCACTTGCAGCATTTATTATGATGGATATGACTGGTTCCGGCCCCGCGGGTACGGTAACCAGCCTTACCATAGGTAATATTGATGGTGAAAAGATTAATTATCAGGATTTTCAGCAAACGGAACAGGCATATTTCAGGAATGCACAACTGGATCCATTCCAGAAAAGAAAAAACATTTGGGACTTTTACGTTGAAAATGCACTCATTAAAAATGAAGCATCAGCTTTGGGCCTGAATGTATCCAAGGACGAATTAATGGACCTTCAGTTTGGGGTAAACCAAAGCCCGGTCATTCGTTCCAACTGGACGAATCCTCAAACCGGCCAGATTGATCAGGCCTCCCTGCAGCAGTTCCGAACGGCTATTGAAAACAATGAGCCACTCAACCCGGAGTTTACAGCGTATTGGGCTGAGCAGGAAAAGCAAATTATAAAGGAAGCCCTTGAAGCTAAAGTGTACAGTCTTATCAATAAGTCTGTTTATACACCGTCTTGGATGGCTGAAGAAAGCTTCAAGCTTGAGAATTCAAAAGCAGATTTCCACTACGTAAAGATACCATTCAACGAAATCGATGGAGAGGGTGTTGAGGTTTCAGATGCCGATATTAAAGCTTACATGAAGGAGAACCCGGCGCAGTACATGAATGACGAAGAAACACGCACTGCAAAAATTGCTGTTTTCAACGTCGAGGCTACACAAGAAGATATCGACACGATCCTGAGCAGAATGAATACTCTGAAAAGAGAATTCAAAATAAGTGAGAATGATTCATTATTCGCCATCAGCAACAGGGGGTCATATGCTCCAATTTATGGTACCAAGGATCAGCTTCCTGAAACAGCAAGGGAAGAAATAGCGGCTCTTGAGCCGGGAGAAATCTATGGACCTTTCGTAGATGAAGACTTGATGTTTGTTGTAAAGATGATTGACAAAAGACCAGTAGCTGATTCAGTATCTGCAAGACATATCCTCAGATCAGCAGACAGGGTCAATAACCCACAATCTGTTGAAACAGCAAGTGCTTATATAGACAGTCTGCAGAGCTTGTTGAAGAGAGGAAGAGTTGATTTCGAAACTTTGGCAAGGGAGAACAGCCAGGATCCTTCAGTGGCTACCAATGGTGGTGACCTGGGCACCTTTACTCAAAGTACGATGGTTAGAGAATTTGCTGATGCCTGTTTTCTATATGGTAAAGAAGGCGGCATTTACAAGGTGACTACAGATTTTGGGGTGCACCTGATAAAAATTGAAGACCAGATTTTCAATGATAATGAAAACAAGTACAGGGTTTCAACTATCGTTCAGCCTGTCATTCCTTCACAGCAGACTCAAGATTCAGTTTATGATCGCGTAAGTGAAATTGTTGCCCAAAGCAGGTCGGCAGCAGATTTGGAGGAGGCTGTTGCAGAGTTAGAAGGCGTGGATGTACAGACCTCGGCTGCTGTGAATAAGAATGATTTTAATTTAGCTGATCTTGGTCCTGGACAGACATCACGTGATATTGTGATGTGGATGTTTGATTCAACGACGGGCCTTGGAGATGTTTCGCCGGAAGTCTACAGATATACAGACCCCGTTAACTACTACGATAATAAATATGTCATTGCTGTTTTGGATCGAATCATACCACAAGGCCTCAAGTCTATTGAAGATGTAAGAGACCAGGTGGAACCTATTGTTCTTAACAGGAAGAAGGGAGAAAAACTTGCATCTGAAATGAATGTTACAAGCCTTGAAGATGTAGCGAGTCAATATGGTACAGAAGTACAGACTGCATCCGATGTTGCCGTAACCAATGATTTTGTTGCTGGTGTTGGTAATGAGCCTAAAGTTATTTCTTCTGCTTACAGCCTACAACCACAATCTGTTTCAAAGCCAATAGTTGGAAACAGTGGTGTTTTCGTTATTTCACCGCTTAGCGTAAACGATGCTGGTGCGCCTAATAATATACCTTTTCTTAAGAGGAATATCTCAACAACAACCAAATCACAGGTTAGCTTCAGGGTTCTTCAGGGACTTAAGGATAAAGCCAGTATAAAAGATAACAGGGCAACATTCTTTTAGCGTTGGCCAGAAAATAAAACGGGAGCCCTCTTCTGAACAGAAGGGGGCTTTTTTATTTTACAGCATTCTATAAAAAAATCTCTGTGTAGTATGATTTTGGATGCTTCCCGTACGGATTAAAATCAAAAATCCAGTATTTTGTCGATTATTTCGTCACAAAACTGACGGTTTTATCATCATGCAATACGTACGGGGTGTTTGATCGTGCCATACTTCATATGGATCTGGATTCTTTCTTTGTCTCTGTCGAATGTCTGAAAAACAGCACATTCAAGGGCAAGCCTCTTATTATAGGAGGGAAGAGTAACAGGGGGGTTGTGGCTTCATGCAGTTATGAGGCCAGGCGTTTTGGTGTGCATTCTGCCATGCCTATGAAAATGGCTCTCAGGCTGTGTCCGCAGGCGATTGTATTGAAGGGCGATATGGACAGCTATTCAAAATACTCCAGGCTCGTGACAGATGTTATAGCAGAAGATGCGCCGGTCTACGAGAAAGCTTCGATTGATGAGTTTTATCTAGACCTGTCCGGTATGGACAGATACTTTGGTTGTTTTAAGTGGTCCCTGGAGTTGCGGGAACAGATAATGAAAGAAACCGGTCTTCCTATTTCATTTGGCCTGTCTATCAACAAGCTGGTTTCCAAGGTAGGTACAGGAGAAGCCAAGCCCAATGGAACCAAGGAAGTACAGAAAGGAGAAGAGAAGGCTTTTTTATTTCCCTTATCGGTTCGTAAGATACCCGGTATCGGAAAGGAGACCTACAAGAAATTGAGTTTCATGGGGGTTCGCAAAATCAAGACCCTGAGTGAAATACCTCCACGCTTACTGGAGCGTGAATTTGGCAAACACGGCAGAAGCTTGTGGGAAAAGGCTCACGGTATTGACAACACACCTATAGTTCCATACAGTGAACAGAAGTCAATGTCCAAGGAACGAACGTTTTCAGAAGATACGCTCAACCTCAACTTTATGCGCAACATGCTGCTTAAGATGGTGGATGAATTGAGTTTTGAGCTCAGGAAGGTGGAAAAGCTGTGTTCCTGTGTTACGGTCAAGATACGCTATGCAGACTTCAACACCTATACCAGGCAAAAACACATCAATTATACAGCCAACGAAAACATTCTGTCCCAGTATGTATGCGAATTGTTTGACAGCCTGTATGAGCGACGGCAGTTGATTCGATTGATAGGCGTTAAATACAGCGGACTGGTCCAGGGCAATTATCAGATAAGCCTGTTTGATGATACCGCTACCGATATTTCATTGATGCAGGAAAAGGATTGGATCAGGGAACGATTCGGTACCGATAAGATTATGCGTGCTTCATATCTGAATGCGCAAAAGAAAAAGCCGGGGACTGGCGACAAGGAATGATTTGATCGTCTTTGCACAAGCCACGATTTTAGTTAAACATGCTACAGGACGTGAGCTTAGAGTGAATCCTTTTTTTGCACGAGGGTGTCCAGTGAAAACTTTTCAAACTTGTCTATAATAGCTTCCGGCTTAATGGGCTTTCGTGGTCTAGCGGGGAAGCTTAGCGTGTCGATAAGTTCGGCATTGACCCAGGTATCTATAAGCGAGTCGATACTTGATTTGGCTTCTGACCGTATCTCATCCTGACAGATTTCGAAGCGTTCCTTTTTAAGGTCGAATTGCCTCTCGGTGTAATATTGCAATACAAGAGCGTCCATATCAGGACCCTCTGATTTGCATGCCGTAAGTAAAAGCATTGATATGAAAAGAAATATCTTCATCGGTCAATGAGTTGTCGAATCTTATCGGCTTCTATTTCTCGAAGAGAGTCAAAATAAATACGGTATAGTGAATCACGGCGGGCAAAGCATGCTTCATCGTAAAATCTGGATAGGGAGTCTCTGTGGGAACGATATATGGAATCGGATAAACGCTTAGCCTCTTTTTCGATTTCAAGCTTTTCATATTCGCCACAGGAGATGGTGCAGAGCACTACCACGCAAAGGAATATAATCCGCATGGAATGATTAGGCTTCATCTGACCGTATGTTTTTTCTTCTCAGCTCAAAATTTCTGCCCAGGTAGACTTTACGAACGATCTCATCTTCTGCCAGCTGCTCGGAAGTGCCATCACGCAAAATTCTTCCTTCAAACATCAAGTAGGCCCTATCGGTAATAGAAAGGGTTTCCTGAACGTTATGGTCGGTAATGAGGATTCCTATGTTTTTTTGAATGAGGCGGGCTACTATTTCCTGAATATCTTCCACCGCAATCGGGTCAATACCGGCAAAGGGCTCATCAAGAAGAATGAATTTAGGCGAAGCAGCAAGAGCCCGTGCAATTTCAGTACGGCGACGCTCACCACCAGATAAGGAATCACCGATATTGTGACGCACTTTTTCGAGTCCAAATTCAGAAATCAATTCTTCAAGCCTCTCGGACTGTTCTGCTTTTTGAAGATCGGTCATCTCAAGTATGGCCTTGAGATTGTCTTCGACAGACAGCTTTCTGAATACAGATGCCTCTTGTGGAAGATAACCGATTCCCTTGCGCGCCCGCTTGTACATGGGTATTCCGGTAATTTCTTCATCATCGATAAAGACCTGTCCTCCATCAGGTTTAATAAAGCCAACCATCATATAAAAGCACGTAGTCTTTCCTGCACCATTAGGGCCAAGCAGGCCTACTATTTCTCCTTGCCGCACATTAATGCTGACAGAATCAACAACCGTTCTTAAACCATATCTTTTGACCAGATTATTCGCCCGCAGTTCCATAAAATATTTCTTTGATAACGACATCAAGATCAAGGTCCCATGCCGGTTTCAGTTCTTCCAAAGATATCTCTTTAATTCTTTCCGGCTTCCTTCTGAGAACAACATTTCCAGATGTCCATTTGCCGTCACCATTCAAATCTTCTACAAGGCGAAGCTTGTAAGTTCCACTGCTTATCCGGTTAAATGCTCTGCTGTAACTGGATGCACACGCACCTTTTGATATCAAGGCATTACCCTTCAGCAATTCCCACGTGTAAATCGTATCGCTTGCATTGATAAAATTCAGAGTCATATTTCCGAAAGACTCGGGTTCATTGGTTTTAAGGGTAAAAACAATGGAGTCTTTATTGACCTGGTTATATATATCCACAATACCTCCTGAGTCAATTTTTATTGAATAATTGCTGTTGTGGGCAAGAGAATCAGATTGAATGAAAATGCTTTTTTCATTTGTGAATATCCTGTCCAGATTATAGACAGTGCTTGTGTCGGACAACTCTATTTTTGATATATCAAAAGACTTAAGAGGCTTATTCATCTTGATGGCAATACTGTCATCTCTGTGCGCAGTGATAATATTCTTCATGCTGCGGTCTGTTTTGAGGGTCATGCCTGCTGCCGACTCACGAGCTTTCCTGTTGATGATTGTGTCTGTTTGTTTGTCAAACCACACCAAAAACCTGCTTGAGTCGGAACGCAAGTCAGTATGCCACAGATATACACTATCACCTACAAGTTCATGATAGAGATATTGAGTGCTGTCGTCAATGTTATAAAAAGCAAGACTGTCGGGATTTGGAGAGAAAAATAATTTGATCAAGCCCTTTTTCTCTTGTTTGTATTCAACGAGCCGCGGTTCGTCTTTTTCATCAAATAATTCAAGGTCAATGTTTATAAGGCTGCTGTCATTCAAAATGAGGATATCATCATAAAAACCTACTTTTTCACTCATCAGATCGTAGAAGTAGTTTACATTCTCGTCTTTGAGAGTGAATACCTGAAAGCTGTCATTTTTGATGTTGTTCAGTTTGTAGCGCCCTGAGTTATCTGTCCTAGTAAAATAAAAAGGTTGAACCTGAGTGATGATGCTGTCATTAAGATTATCGTAGAGGCAAACCAAAACGTCTTTAGCAGGTTTTCCGGTTTCTGCGTCTGTAACAGTTCCGGCAACACTTAGGGAATCAATTTCATCACCGGTAGAAAATATAAATACAAAGTTCTTATAGATATTTGATTCAGTAAAATCCCTAATGGCATCTCCAAAGTTGATTTGATAGCTTACGCTATCCTTTAGAATTTCCTCTTCTGCAAATTCAACACGCACGCGTTTTCCACGAGCTGTAAATTTTAGGGGATAGTTGGTAGGCGGTGAGATAACAATTTCTTTTACGGGATTGGATAATTGAATCCACTCATTGAATTCCAGGTCAATAGGTTTTTTTACAAAGGAGGTTTGATAGTTCTGTTCTGAGAGAGCCTCTATAAGTATCGGGGGGTCTTCATCACGCGGACCGCCCTGAGGGTTTGAAAATTGCGCACACGAGGCCATTATCAAGATGGTCAATATGATGGCAATTAATATGTTTTTGCTCCTGGTCATAGTTGATGTAAAGTTAATCGTAGAATTCGGGCTATTTATTGCTGTGGTGTATTTCTTGGGTGAAATTTAAGAATCGTGTCTCTCAAGTAGGATTGATCGAGGTGTGTATAGATCTCTGTTGTAAGTATGGATTCATGGCCAAGCATATCCTGAACGGCTCTTAAATCAGCCCCTCCTTCCACGAGGTGTGTCGCAAAGGAGTGACGGAAAGTGTGCGGGCTGACCTTCTTTTTAATTCCGGCTTGTTCAGCCAGGTCTTTTATAATTGTAAATATCATTACACGGGTAAGCCCTTTGCCACGACGGTTAAGGAACATATAGTCTTCATAGCCTGCTTGAATATTCAGCTTGCTGCGATAGTTGTTGATGTAATAATTATTATGTTTTATCGCTTCTGCACTTATAGGGACGATTCTTTCCTTGTTGTTTTTACCCAAGACCTTGATGTATTCAATGTCCGGGTAGTAATTGGAAAGTTTTAGATTGACCAATTCGCTTACCCGCAGTCCGCAGGCATAGAGTGTTTCAAGAATTGCCCGGTTGCGGTGTCCAGTTTCCTCACTGAGATCAACGAGTTGGAGCATGGTTTCAATTTCTTCAAATGAAAGAACATCGGGAATTTTACGCTTCAGCTTGGGCCCTTCAATCAACTCGGTAGGATCGTCGGTGACAAGGTCTTCAAGGATCAGGAAACGATAAAAGGCTCTTATCCCGGATATTATTCTGGCCTGGCTTCTGTCACCCAAGCCAATCTTGTTGAGATATATAATGAAGTCCTGCAAACAAGCATATGTTACTTGTCCGGGGCTTAAGTCCAATCCAGCCAAAGCGATGAATTCCTGCAACTTTTGTACATCTCTAATGTATGCATCCACAGAGTTATCGGACATGGATCTTTCGAGCTTCAAATAAGCCTTGAATCCTGATATGCTAGACTTCCAATCCACAATATTCTGGCTAAGGTTCTCTACCGACGAAGATAAATGGATTTATTGTATTAATTCCTGATATGGGAAAGGGCCTCATCCAGGTCTTGTTTTAAATCTTCTGCATCTTCTAGGCCAACTGAAATTCTGATCAGTCCCGGCACAATACCCATAGCTTTAAAATGCTCTGGGCTCAATTCTTTCAAATAAGAGATTACGGGTGCATAAACCAAACTATCGTGACCGCCCCAGCTGACCCCCAGGCTGAATAATTGCAGGCTGTCGACAAAGTTTTTGATGGTCTCAATATCATCCGTGTCCAGCTCAAAACTGAGTAAGCCACTGAATCCGTTCATCTGCTTAAGACCCAAATTATATTGAGGGAAACTTTCAAGGCCTGGATAATATACTTGTCTAATGGCCGGATGTGCCTCAAGAAATTGTGCAATATCTAGACCGGACTTTTGATGCATCATCATCCGCGCAGGAAGGGTTCTCAAACTCCTGAGAATCAACCAGGCTTCAAAAGGTGCAATTTTGGCACCCAATAGCTCGTGTTCTGATTGAATGATAGCATCCATAGTCGTTTTATCGGACAGAATGAGACCGGCTACGACATCGCTGTGCCCACAGATATATTTTGAAACAGAATGCACCTCTATGTCTATACCGAGTTCCAGGGGTTTTTGAAAATAGGGAGATGCCCAGGTGTTGTCAATGATCGTTTTTAACCCGTGATTTTTTGCAAGTGAAGCAATGGATTGCAGGTCCTGCAGTTCGAATTTGAGCGATGCCGGGCTTTCAAGATATATCAAGCGGGTCTTGTCATTTATAGCGGATTCAAATTCTTCTATATTTTTCCCGTCAACAAAACTGCTCGAAACATTGAACTTATTTTTGAGGTATTTAGAGATAAAATTGTTGCTTGGCCCATAAATGTCTTTCACAGTAATGATATGATCTCCGGCATTGACACAATGCAGAATAGCACTGCTTATGGCAGCTATACCCGAAGCACAAAGCTTGGCTTTTTCGGCTCCTGATAAAGCGGCAAGCTTGTCTTCCGCTATTCGGGCAGTGGGATTCATCAGTCTTGAATAAATATAGGCTTCTGCCTTATTGTTGAACGCTTCGTCAATATCTTCCCAGGACTCAAAAGTGAAGAGGGAATTCTGGTAGATGGGAGGAACCACTGCGCCATGTGCAGATTCGCGTTTATCATGATTCAGGGTAGTAGCATCTTTATATGTTCTTTTATCAGTTTTCATTTTCAGTGTTTTTGGAGTCTAAAAAGCAAGCGATGCCTGTAAATGCAAAGAAGTAGGCTATGACAATATTGATAAGGGAAAGAAATTGATAGGGGGCATATTCCAGGGCAGAAACCCCCAAAGTGGCAGCCATAAAAACACCGGACGGTGTCCAGGGTGCAAGATTTTCCATCATGGTACCAGCATCTTCAATGGAACGACTTAAGACTTTTCTGGGAATTTTAAGTTTGTCAAACTTAGCCTTAAAAGCTTCTCCAATAATAAAACTTGTAGCGTATTGATTTGATGTGGTAAGGTTTGTGAACAAGCTTGTAGTTAGCGCACTGCTAATAGCACTGGAAGGCTTTTTGATGCGTGTCATCAACGTGTTAATAACAAGGTCAATAGCGTTCATAACTTTCAGGCTGCCTATGAAGGCAAAGATCAGTATCGTGATTGTTATTCCCTCAATAAGATTATACAGCCCTCCCCTATTCAGTATTTCCAGGACGGTACTGTCTTCCAGCTTGCTGGCCCCCATATCAATAGAGAATCCCTTATTAAAGCTTTGGAAAACTTCTTCAAAACTGAATTCCTGGAAGATGAAAGCCAGTAACATGGCCAGCCAGGATGATCCCAGGAGGGTGAGAATTACTGGCTTTCGTTTCACGGAGCCCCAGATCACGATCAATAATGGCAGCAAGAGAACGGGATTGAAATTAAATAACTTATCTATGCCATCCAGGGTCAAATGAACCTGTTCCAGATTATGGCTTTCGGACTGCGCTGACCCAAAGGCGGCCGGGGATAACAGAATATACATAACAGCGGCAATAATGGCAGAAGGCCCGGTCGTATAAACCATGGATTTGATATGGTTCATCAGGTCGGTGCCCGTGGCCAGCGAAGCGATATTTGTGGTATCTGAAAGGGGCGACATTTTATCTCCAAAGAACGATCCCCCAACAATAGCACCCACAGTAATAGCCGGGTTAGCCCCATATATTTCTGATATGCCCAGCATAACAATTCCTATGGTGCCGGCTGATCCCCAGGAAGTCCCAGTAAGAAGTGAAAATACTATGCATATCATGAAAGAGAATATATAGATCCAGTCAGGATCGACAGCCGCAATGCCATAATATATCAACATGGGAATGGTCCCGCAAACAATCCAGCTTCCAATCAGCAGGCCTATACAAAACAAGATTAAAAGAACAGGGACCGACTCGCCTACCTTGCTGGTAATATGTGATTGTATGTATTCCCAGCTGTATCCATTCATCATAAGGAAAATACAACTGAAACTCAGCGCTATCAGAATGAGTATTTCCAGTGGAAGCATCCCTGCTTTAAAAACAACAGGGTGGACGAATAGCCCATAAATCAATAGAGCAATAAAGAATAACAGCGGCAGTATCGCTTTAAACAATTGAGGTGTCTTTTGATTTGTCATATGCTTAGGCTGATGCGCAACCTAAATATATGTTTCATAACCGAATAAATGAAAAAAGCCTGAACCGGGGAGGAACAGGCATACTTAATCGGAGTTAATAAAAGAAAAGGTAGGCGGAAAAATACTTTATACAAACTTAATTCAATGATTGCCTTAAGGACGACTTTGGATATTAAGGATAAATTAAAAGAAAAAGCTTAGGATTAATAATGATTTAACCCGACTAGGGAATATGAATGGCCCCAACAGGAAGTTCTAATTCTCCAAACTCGATCATAGCATTAAAGAGGCATATGCGACTGTAGTCAGGCAAGTCCTCAATGTAAATTTCCTTTTCTTTTATTGCACCGGACTGTATAAGCCATGTTCGCTTAACACCCTGTAATAAAGGGGTATCCGGCGTAAACCAAACACCATCTTTTTCAAAGGCCAGGTTGGCATAATAGCTGTCAGTGATGGCACCATGACGGCAAATTATAATGTCATCATGCATCTTCCTTTTGGAATACAACTGTTCCAGGGGAGAACGGTCAGAATATTTTAAACTGTAATCTAAGGTGTCGCTATCAACAACGAGCAAGCTTTGAACCGGCTTAATCGAATAGGGTGTTACCGTGTATTTATATTCTTCTTTCCCATATTCAATTCTTAACTTGAAGATTCCTGGGCTAGAATTTGTATTAAGCTCTTCTGTGATTTTTTCAAATTCAACCGGATGGGCAGCAGTACCGTAGAGCTCCATTAGGCTACGGGTCATTCTTCTGGTGTGGTAATCCAGAAGTTGGTATTCTCCGTCACTAATTTTTATTGATTCAAGAAGTGGGTACATATATCTTTTGAAGAAGTTCTTTGTATTCCTCTTCCGCCTTACTCATAAATGTGATGCCTCCCCCGGACCTGTAATAGAGCTGACCATTATCGTATTCGATATAACGTATCAACACACAGGAGTCGAGGGATTTGCCATCATAGAATCCTGCAACACCGGTATAATATGATCTTTCCCCTTCCTCCACTTCTTTGATTATATCAAGCGTCTTGTGCTTTGGCGCTCCACTGATGCTACCGGCAGGGAGTTGAGAAAAAATTATATCACCCAGAATATCATGATAATTTTCAGGAAGATCACCGCGCACCTCTGAACTCACCTGTAGCAGATTCTTTTCGGGCGTTTCAATTTTATCAATATACCTGAAGCGATGGACATGTACATTCTTTGCATAACGACTCATGTCATTACGAATGAGATCAACTATGGTATTATGTTCTGCTTTTTCTTTTTCATCTGCCAGAATAATTTGAACTGCATTATCGATATCAGCGTCTATTGTTCCCTTCATAGGAAAACTTGAAATGCAGTAATCATTAATTTTTATAAAACTCTCGGGAGAAAAGCAGACAAAATGCTTGTCGAATAAAAACTTGTAGGGTGCTTCAGAGGCAAGGAATAACTCATGCAATGAAAGCTTGCTGTACACTCTGCTCTTTGCTGTGAGGTTTAACAAAAAGCTGTTGCCATAATGGATTTCCTCCTGGACTCTTTCAAAGGCTTTCAGGTATTTATTCATGGGAAAAGCCTTTACGGCCTCGAGCGCTAGTTCGGAGTGTGTTGTCGTATAGCTGCTGTAGTTACTGTATGGACCCAATTGGAAAAGGACGCCTTCAGGAATCTCTCCAGCCTCCCAAATTTTGATCTTTTCCATTTCAAAGTCAACCAGGAAAAGGAATGGCTTCCTTGCGGATGCAAGCTGGTTAATCGCTTGGCTGGCGTCAAGATGTTTCATTTGTGGCTTTAAAGGAAAAACATCACTATGATATAAACAAAAAAACCGGCATGAGGGGAACTCTTGCCGGTTTAAATAATTTGATCAGCATTATTTATTCTTCTTCTTTATGATGATTATATCTTCAGTGTCATCATCATCCAATTCTATGGCTTCAACCATTGTGAATTCCTGAAGGGCTACCTTCATCATATATTCTTCTCCATTTCTTAAAAAGCTTAGCTCAATGACTTCGCCAGCCTCCCTGTCTTTAACCTGGTTGACAAGGCTTTCCGGGTCCGTAATTTTGGCATCATTGATTTTGGTAATCACATCACCCGACTGAAGGCCTGCTTTTTCAGCAGCGGAGTCTTCGATGATTTCTGTAATCAATACGCCTTTGGAATCTGTGGTTTCTTCAAACATGACACCCAGCTGAGCTTTTCGCTCTCTATCTTTACTGAAGACCTTTACTTTCATATCATCACTAAAAAACAACATTTCGTCGGCCTCTGTATCAAGCCCCTGTACAGTAACTTCTACGTGTTTTTCTTCTCCATCTTCATCGACACTGACGACGATATTTTTCTGCCCTTGTATTTTTACTTCGTAATCTCCATCTTCATCGATCATCCACTTTTCGAAATCTTCCGGCATTTCTCCAGACCCTGACCATTCCATCACTTCTTCATTGCCATTTTCATCTTTTTTGACAATACGGATACTGTTCTCTTTCTGGACTTCTTTTTCGATTTCGATTTCCTTGATGTAGTGCTTAGCCTCTTTTCCTTCTTTAACCACTTTTTTTATTACAACATTGCCATCCTTATCGATAGTTTTTTCGATGACAACAAGCTTTGTTATAGCCTTGCTTTCTTGCGCATTGAGTATTGAAATACTGAAAGCGCAAATAATGGATAGCGAAAAAACACTCAGATATTTTCTAATCATGTCTTTTTTTTGAACAAATTTAATGAATCCACCAGGAAAAGAATCTTAATTAAAAGTTATAATTCTGTGCCTGTTGTCCAATTTACTTGACTTTAAAGGCGTTAATTTTGAGTAAAAATCAAAATCAATTCCACAAATGCGATCAATCAGACTTTTATCTATACTTGTGTGCCTGGCGTCTTGCAGTAACACCAATGAAGTGGTTCTGAAAAATCCTGCAGGCCAGATTATTGAAAAATATTTTATTGATAAGGACTCATTGCGCCATGGCGAGTATCTGGCATTTTTTGATAACGGAAGCTTGAAGGAGAAAGCGCTATATGCCCAGGGAGTGCTTGATGGACAAAGGCAGCTTTTTTTTCCTAACGGGCAAACACAAATTATAGAAAATTATGTGGCCGGGCATATGCATGGCAATTACGAGGTTTACTATGAAAGTGGCCTCTTGTTGCTGAAACAGAACTTTAGAATGGACACACTTGAAGGGATTTCCAGGAAGTACTATGAAAATGGTCAGCTCGAAGAGGAGGTCATGTTTGCAGATAACCTCGAGAATGGCCCATTCAAAGAGTATTATGAGAATGGGCTATTGCACTGGGAAGGACAATATCTTAATGGGGATAATGAATTTGGACTTCTTAAAGAGTATGATGATATGGGAGAGCTTATCAAAAAAATGATGTGTGACAGTCTTGCTATATGCAGAACCATTTGGACACTTAAAGAGGGAGACATTACTCCGAAGTATTGATGAAAGTGTCCATGCATATTCATGCGATTAATGTAATTTACGTCGTCAAACCTGCAGCATTGAAAAAGCTTGCTTTTCTTTTTGTTTTATTGCTAATTGGGGCTGACCTGGATGCCCAGATTGGTGGGCGATATGCCTTTGAATCTGTCAGCCTGCCACTCAATGCACGGCTTACCGCTCTTGGCGGTCATCTTATCAGTGTAAAAGACGAAGATGTTGCTCTGGCGTTTCAGAATCCGGCCGTCAGCAATGCTGCCATGAATATGCAGCTTTCGATAAACCATAACTTTCATTTCGCTGGCATTTCTCATGGCAACGTGTTGATTGGGAAGCAGAATGATTCACTGGGGATGAGCTTTCACGCTGGCATAAGTTATGTCGATTACGGTGATTTTACGGCGGCCAATGAACTGGGTGACAACACAGGAGAATTTTCAGCCGGAGAAATGGCTGTAACGGTAGGGGCCGCCAAACAACTCAATGCACGTATTCGCGGCGGGATAAATCTTAAATTTTTAAGCTCTAATTATGAATCCTACGGTTCAGTGGCTGTTGGAGTGGACCTGGGTCTTTTTTATCAAACACCAGGTTCCAATACAGCCTGGTCGCTTGTCATAGCAAATATAGGACATGAGCTAAGTGCTGTTGTTGACGACAAACGCGGTCTTCCATTTGACCTCCAGATGGCTTTTTCGAGAAGACTTGAACATCTACCCTTCCGATTTTCAATTGTAGCACAGCAACTTCAAAAATGGTATATACGATATGACGATCCTGACCGCGATGTACGAACAGACTTCCTTGGAGATACTCAAGAGATCAGCGCTTTCAGTCGTGGCCTCGATAATTTTTTCAGGCATTTTGTCTTTAATGGAGAGTTTCTTATAGGGACTAATGAGCAGTTCCGACTAAGATTTGCTTACAACCATTTACGGCGCCAGGAAATGAGCTTAAGCAATTTCAGGTCACTGGCAGGATTTTCATTTGGATTGGGAATAAATATTAAGAAGATCAGGTTTGATTATGGTGTGGGATACCACCATCTTGCAGGAGCAACCAATCACCTGAGCTTACGAATCAACATGGCAAGGATTTTTAATAAAATATGACAAACGAAACATTTCGTAGATTAAAAATACAGACTTTGCCCGATTTATTAACTTTGTTGCCAATACACATCAGACACAATACAAAATGACTATAAAATCATTTACTAGAGCTAAAACCATTGCCAGCGCGCTTGTTTTTGCAATCGCCTTGATTGTCTATTATTTTTCAGCTGAGCGGACCGGCAGTTTATGGGATGTTGGCGAGTTTATTCTTGGTGCTTATAAGCTGGAAGTTGTCCACCCACCAGGAGCTCCACTATTTATGTTGGTAGGGAGAATGTTTACCTGGGTGGCAGAGCTTTTATCCAGCAATCCAGAGCATATTGCCTTTTCGGTCAATTTTATGTCCGGTATCTGCACAGCCATAGCAGCTATGCTTATTGCACGGATTACGATGCTATTAATACGGATGGCTACAGTTGAAAAAACGGAGGAGCCTTCAGGTCTGCAGAATTTTGCCATGATGCTTGCCGGTACGGCCGCAGGTCTGGCAACAGCCTTTTGCAGTTCGATCTGGTTTTCGGCTGTGGAAGGAGAGGTATATGCCATGTCCACTATGTTTACCGTACTAACCCTATGGTCCTCCCTGAAATGGTATTCTTTGCCAGATGAGCCCGAGTCGGACCGTTGGTTGGTTTTGACATTTTACATCATGGGCCTTTCCATCGGTGTACACCTTCTGAGTTTGCTTACACTTCCGGCTCTTGGCATTCTGTATTACAATAAGAAATATAAAGAACACAAGTTTCTGGGTTATGTAGGAAGCTTCTTGCTAGGAGCTATTATTATCATGCTGATCCAGAAGTTTATAATTGTAGGTATTCCAACCTTATGGTTAAAATTCGAGATTCCTTTGGTCAACTCTGTGGGCTTGCCATTCCATTCCGGTCTGGTCGTAGCTCTATTGTTGATTGCAGCGCTTGTTTTCTTCTTGCTTAAGTGGGCGCATAATGCAGGCAAATATAATCTTCAGCTGATTGTTATGTCCGCCTTGATGGTGATGATTGGATTTTCTACTATTGGCGTCATCGTTATCCGGGCCAATGCGGACACCCCTATCAACATGAATGTTCCAAGTGATGCGACTCGATTGCTTCCATACCTCAACAGGGAACAATATGGCGAAAGGCCATTGCTGTTTGGTCCTCATTTTGCGGCTCAGCCGGACGATCTCACCAAGACCAATCGCTATGGGCGTGTTGATGATAGATATGAGATTGTTGATCAGCGTCTGGAGTACAGCTATGATGCCAACGACAAGATATTCCTGCCAAGGATCGGGCATACTGAAGGCTCAAGGCCGGGACAACACAGACAATGGTATGAAGCCTTGATGGGTAAAAAGCTGAAAGGCAAGCCCAGCTATGCCTACAATATAAAGTATATGCTCACCTATCAGATGGGCTGGATGTACTGGAGGTATTTCATGTGGAATTTTGCAGGAAGACAAAATGCCCAGCAAGGTTATCAGCCATGGAATAAGAAAAGTGGACATTGGGCATCGGGTATCAGTATTATTGACGAGGCTCGATTGCACAATATGGATCAAATCACCGATACGATGAAGAATCATCGTGGCACCAATCACTACTATTTGATTCCCCTGATTCTTGGATTGATAGGCTTTTTCTTTCATTTCAAAAATGACCCGAAAACATTCTATGCCATATTTGCCCTGTTTCTAATTACAGGTCTGGGGCTTATCATGTATTCCAACCAGCCACCTAATGAACCAAGAGAAAGGGATTATGTCCTGGTTGGATCCTTTTTTACATTTTGTATATGGATAGGTATGGGTGCCATCCAGATATCCAGGCTTCTGGCAAGCCGCGTGAATTTATCGCCGCAAATGTCAACTCTGGCAGGAGGAACACTTGTTATGCTTGCACCGGCCTTGATGGCCTTTGAAAACTTTGATGACCACAGCAGGCTCGGCCATTATGCATCCAGGGATTATGCAGCTAACTTCCTCAATTCTCTTGATGAAAATGCCGTGATATTCACCTATGGTGACAATGATACCTACCCCTTATGGTATGCCCAGGAAGTAGAAGGTATCCGAAGGGATGTCCGGGTGGTAAACCTAAGCTTGATATTTGTGGACTGGTACATTGAAAAGTTACGCAGGAAAGTGAATGACTCTCCACCGCTTAAATTGACTATACCCTCAGAAAGTTACAGGGGCAATAAGCGCCATCAGGTATTCTTCTATAATCCATCCAATCCGGATAATTTGACACGCCCTGCAGACATAAATACGGAATTGGCCTTTGTTGGAAATCCGGCAAACAGTGTTCGTGACCCAAGGGACCCCAATGCTACCCCGCAATCCATAATGAGATCCAAAAACCTTTATATTCCTATTGATAAGAACAGGATGATACACAATGGTTTGATGTCAGAGAAAGATACAGCCAGGATGGTGGATAATATACTTTTGCGTTTTTCATCAAAGCAGAACTATATATCCAAGGATGAGCTGGCGGTCATAGATGTGATTGCATCCAATCTTCATGAGCGCCCGATTTATTTTGCGGTCACCTGCAAGAATGACAAATTGCTTGGGCTGAACGATTATATGCAAATGGAAGGACTTGGCTTAAGAATTATTCCAGTCCGTTCTCCGAGCATACCATCACTTTCTATTTACGGCAGTGGTCGAGTCGCTTCTGAGAAGGTATATGATAACGTTATGAATAAGTGGGCCTGGGGTAACTTTGATAAAAAGGAAACCTTTATTGATGAAAGCTACGCTGCAGAGATCCAGGCGATGAAAATTGTTATGATGCGAACAAGTCAGAAGCTGCTTGACGAAGGCAAGTTGGAGCAGGCAGGCAATATGGCTGCCGAGTATTTCAAGGCATTCCCACATTTTAATTTTGCTTATGACGAGAGTGTGGTTCCATTCCTTGAGGTTCTGCATGAGGTAGGCCGCAGTGATGAAGCCAGGGAGCACTTACTGATTCTCGCCGAGGAGACCAGGCAAAAACTACAGTTTTATGATTCGCTTGACGACGATGCATTTAATAGCTTTAAATCTGACTACGGCTACGCGATAAGGGCTGTCTCCGATATAATGTCATTGGCCAAACGCATGGGCGATCAACAATTGATAAATAAATTTCAACAGGAGCTGGGAGAATATGATCTCAGCAATATCCAGGATTAAATAAAGACATATGAAAGTTGCAATCGGATCTGACCACGCAGGCTATGAGTACAAAGCCTACCTCAGAAAGAAACTCGACGAGTGGGGTATCAAGTATATCGATTATGGAACAGATTCTCCGGATTCTGTTGATTATCCCGATTTTGCACATCCCGTAGCAGAAAAGCTAACCAACGACAGAACGGTTAAGTTCGGTATCTTGATTTGTGGCAGTGCAAATGGTGTGTGCATGACTGCCAACAAGCATCAAAAAGTCAGAGCCGCTATATGCTGGACCCGCGAGATCGCAGAACTGGCAAGGCAACACAACAATGCCAATGTGATTTGCATACCTGCACGGTTTGTTGACAAGCGATTAGCTGGAGCTATGACGAAGACCTTCCTAAATACGGATTTTGAAGGCGGCAGACATAAGCGACGCGTTAATAAGATTTCATGCTAAAAGAACCTAAGCTCATGAATTTAATTTTTAGAGCACTTTCCATTATATGCATTATAGGTTTCTCTGGAAAGGAGACGGCAGCACAGTATATAAGTGGCGTCACGATTCCCGATAGCAGCGTTACGCTCAATGCTGACAGTTCTGACCTCTCGGTGAAATACGCCAATACGATTACGGCCAGGGATTTATTCAACCATCTTAACATTCTTGCTTCGGATGAATTCGAAGGCAGGGAAACCGGTACACAGGGAATGGAACTGGCTGCTGATTATATTGCCATGCAGTTCAAGTCAATGGGCTTGCCTGCCGTTGGATCAGAGAATAGATATTTTCAGGACGTATTTTTCAACAGGACATCCTGGAATGAAAACACTCTTGAAATTAATGGCAACACTTACAGGCATCTTTGGGACTACGTTGGCTATGCCACCCTGAATGATGATATGCCTGACTTCGAATCAGATGAAGTTCTATACCTGGGATACGGAATAGATGATCCCAACTACAGTGATTATAAAGGCAAAAATGTCAGTGGGAGGGTTATCATGATCAACAAGGGAGAACCCTACAGTGCTGACAGTATTTCATATGTTTCTGGAACCAGGACGCCTTCCGATTGGTCGAGGAGTATATGGCCGAAGCTGGAAACAGCAAAGGCAAATGGGGTACGTATGGTGTTGATTATTGAAGATAACCTGAAAGGCTTTTTAAGTAATAACAGGCGTTTTCTTGTATCTCCTTCCTTGCGGTTAGGAAGAGGCGACGAAGAAAAAGATCGATTTGCCAGTCATTTGTATATCTCCACGAAGATGGCACGTGACATCATTGGAGAACAGGATAAGAAGCTTAAGAAATGGCGAAAGATCAATACTAAAAAAGGAAAGTCAAAGGCTCTCGGTCTGCAAGCAAAATTGAATGGCAGTTTCAAAAGGAATGTAGAGCTTATAGAGGGTTATAATGTTCTTGGTTACATTGAAGGGACCGACAAGAAAGATGAACTCGTGGTTGTTTCGGCACATTATGATCACCTGGGCAAGCGTGCCAAGGACATTTATAACGGTGCAGATGATAATGGCTCCGGAACCTCTTCTGTATTGGAGATTGCTGAAGCCTTGTCTCTGGCAAAGAAAGATGGCAAAGGTCCAAGGCGTAGTGTACTTTGCCTTCTTGTAACAGGAGAGGAAAAGGGTTTGCTTGGATCTGAATACTATTCTGAAAACCCTATTTATCCTCTTGAGAAGACGATGGTCAATGTGAACGTGGATATGATAGGGAGAACCGACAAGAAATATAACACCAACACAAATTACATATACGTGATCGGTTCAGATCGTTTAAGCACAGACCTTCACTATCTGAATGAGCAGGTTAACCAGGATTATTCCGGTCTTACCCTTGACTATAAATACAACAGTGAGAAAGACCCCAACCGATATTACTTCAGGTCAGATCATTACAATTTCGCCAAGAAAGGCATACCGGCCATATTTTTTTTCAGCGGCGTACATGAGGATTATCACAGGATCACAGACACTGTTGATAAAATCATGTTTGATAAAACAGAAAAGGTAAGCCGTCATATATTTCACCTTATTTGGGAGTTGGCCAACAAGGATGAAGCCATTCGATTGAGGGATGATCTTGAAAAATAATCTTTACATGTCGAGTTGCTGCGACATATTGAGGGAGTAAAGGCTAAGGAATGTCATTTAAATCAGCCTTATATGTCGTTCGTATAAATTCTGAGGACATATAAGCCCGTATCATTTCATATTCAAAGCTTAAAAAACTAATTTTAGAGCTCATTTATTTAAAAGTATATGAAACTCAGATACATATTTGTTTTACTTGCTTTTCTTGGCCTTTGCGAAATGGACGGGCAGGATGTGCATTACAGCTATTATCAGTTTGCACCAACAATCGTCAGCCCGGCATTTACAGGAGCCTATTACGGTAATATACGAGCTACGGCCATTACTAGAGGTCAATGGTTTAATGTGCGGGCACCCCAGGAAAATGGTAACCAGGGATTTTCGAGTACTTCGTTGTTTGTCGATGGGAATCTTCCTTTTGGCCTCAAAGAGGATGACTGGATTTCTTTGGGTATCAATATTCTGATCGAAGGCAATACGGCGGGCATCTTTGATACCAAGAGAAGTTTCAATGGCCTCTCTGCGGCCTACCATCTGAGTCTATCCAAAAAGGCCAATTCTATACTGACAGCTTCCTTTAAATACGGTAGTTATGGTCTTGGATTTACGCCTAACAGTTCAGCCAATTCTCCCTGGTCCCTGCAAAATGGTGTCGGGATACAGGATGACGACGACTTTACCAATATGATATCAGGTATTTCCAACAATGGAGATATTCAGGATAATGCCAATGACCTGGCCATAGGCTTCATGCTCACAACGCCTGTCGGAAAAAATTCAGATATGCGTATCGGTATAGCATCAGATCACCTTCTACAGCCAAGGCTTAAGCAGGATACTACAAGCAATACAGGACCAAATGTAGGGCAAGGAGACCGGTTGACACGCCGATTCAATGCCTATGTCCAATATTTCACGGATCTCAGTGAAAAACTGACATTGAACCCAAGTATTGTATACCAGGGCATGGGTCCGGCTAAGAATATACTGTTACAGGGCTTGATAGGCTACACGCCCAATCCTTCTCAGGATGTGACGCTAAATTTTGGCCTGGGAGTCAGGATAGCAGACAATATGGATGTGCCTATTTATGTGGGTGCTGATTTTAAAGACTGGCGCGTAGGCCTCGCGTTTGATACCAATGTATCAGGACTAACCACAGCTACAGGCAATGCCGGGGCTTATGAGTTGGCAGTGAGTAAGATTTTTTCGTGGGAGAAGAAAACCAAGGTTAACCCTAAATTCATTTGCCCAAGACTTTAATTTGAATTAAACTATGAACAGGATTATAACAAGTCTTTGTTTTACAATATTTGCTGTAGCTGTACTGACGGCACAGCCTATAAGAGATACCAATATTAATCAGAAGTTTGAAGCCGCCAAGCTTGCAGAAGAACAGGGTAATTATGCCGGAGCATTTGACTGGTATGAGAAAGCCTATGACGAAATGCGCGAAACTTCAGGAAGAAGAAGTAATCCTGAACTTAAAAGGCTTGCTCTTAAACTGGCAGAACTGGATTACAGGCTTCGTGATTATGAAGATGCTGAAAAGAAATACGAGAGGGTCCTGAAAAAAGATGAAGACAATGAGTTTGCTGAATACAGGTATATGTATGCACTTAGCTTGAAAGCAAATGCAAAATATACACAGGCCCTGGAAGAATTCAATAAGGTCATCAGTCTGAGTGAGGATGAAGAAACCATCAAAATGGCAGAGTTTCACATTGAAGGCATTGAATCACTGAGAACCCTCGAGCCCAATGTGGAGACGTCCATCAGGATGCTTGATAAGTCGATCAACTCTCCCTCTGCCGAATACTCACCAAGAGAAAACCTGGATGGAGATCTATACTATGGTTCACTTAACAGGAAGACGGTGATTGAAGTAGATGATAAAGACGACGATGAATATCATGCTAAAATATATGTAGCGAGTCGTAATGATGAAGGCGTTTATGAAGATGGTGAAGAGCTCGATCAGAATGTGAATCGTATAGGCTTCCATAACACACACCTGGCTTTTTCCAGGGATGGACGTGTTATGTATTTTACAAGAGTTCAAACTAAAGGCACGGATATCAGCTCCTCACTTATTATGGTGAGCTATCGGACAGATTCAGGATGGTCTGCCGCTACGCCTGCTTCTGGAATCAACGGTGACTGGGTCAATAAACATCCTGCGGTTGGACAATTGTTTGGAAACGATGTATTGTTCTTTGTTTCGGATATGGCAGGAGGAGAAGGAGGATTGGATATATATTATGCCAATATCAATTCGGATGGATCATTCTCTGCGCCGGTTAATCTGGGCAAACGCATCAACACACCAGGAGATGAAATCACGCCGTTTTACTACCAAGGGACATTGTATTTCAGCACCGAATCAAGACCTACCATTGGAGGCTATGATATATTTTATAGCGTCTGGGATGGCAGTGAATGGTCAGAACCGACCAATATGGGGCTCGGGTATAACTCTTCAGCTGATGATCACTACTTCTACATTGCCGAAGGTGGCAACAGAGGATATTTTATATCTAACAGACCAAGTAAAGAGAAGAAAAAACTAAGGTCGGAGACCTGTTGCGATGACATATTCGCATTCCAGATCAGAGATATAGTTATTGATTTGCTGGCTATTGTAGTCGATGAAACGGATGCACCGGTGCCGGAGGCCACCATTAAGCTCGAAAACATTTCTGACCCGGTTAACTTCCCTCCAGACATGAAATTCAATTCACTGGGAAATGAATTTCAGTTTCTTCTGGATTCGGACTTTAAATACATGGCAAGCATAACTTGCCCGGGGTATTATCCGGACACCATAAGCTTTACTACAGCCGGTATTTTTGATAATTATACGGTTAAGAAAAAAGTAACTCTTAAGACGAAGGAAAAACGTATTGTCACTGTCAACGAGCCTATCAGGCTTGACAATATTTATTACGATTTTGATGATTACAAGATTCTTCCAGATGCAGAAGATGATCTTGAATTTTTACTCGACCTGATGGACGAATATCCTGATATGGTTATTGAGTTGTCCTCCCATACAGACTCCCAGGGGCCCGCTCGGTATAATCTCGAGCTTTCTCAAAAGAGGGCTGAGTCAGCACGTAACTGGCTGATCAAAAGAGGTGTTGATAAGGACAGAATAAAGCCAGTGGGATATGGTGAGAAACAGATACTCAACAAATGCGAGAACAGGGTTCCGTGTACCGATGAAGAACATCGATTCAACAGGAGGACAGAATTCAAAATCATAGCAGGTCCTCAAAGCATTGAGATCACACGGGAAATCAAATAAACCCGACGATTCTTATGATTTCTAATTTTGGCAAATCGCTATGGCTTGTGACAAGCTTGTGCCTTGCCATTTTTTGTAGCGGCTGTATTTTCGATAATACCCCCAACAAGGAGAAAATTCAGAAAGAAGTACAGGAATTGGCAAGCCTTGAAGAGAAGAAGGAATACCTTGAAAATGTGTTGATAGAAATTCAATCTTTTGAAGAAAGACGCGAAGCCCGGCGGTTTTCCGTAGACTATGATGCAGAAGCTCTGAATGATGAAAAGGATATGATATACCTTAAAGGCTTCTACAGTATTTCAAGCTATTTTGAAGAATATGGCTATCCCAGCCGTGCTGAATTGGGTCAGTATGCTGCTTTTGCTCCCTATGCCGTTGTTTTTTTCTCGGAGGACAGCCGTTTTATAAGAGAAGAGCAATTCAAATATTTCTACGGCGCATATCGCTTTAACGACTTAGCTGAAGAAGTTTTCCTTAACTACCTTTTGATTTATTACGAAAAGCTAGTAGGCAAGAACTACCGTTTGGACCGAAGAGCCGATGTCCAGGAAAATATTCACGCCATTTTTGATGAATTGAATGTAGATTATTAGGCTTGATATTTGCAATTATTGCAATGCCAGTAAGTGGACTTTACTTATTGGTACAGAATCCGGGCAAATGAACCATAAGCCAATTATATTTGCTCTCCTTAATTTTTTGGAAAAATACCCGTATGAACTTAACGACTAAGACAATACTTGCTCTTGCCACGCTGGCCTTATTAAGCGCATGTAAGACTCAACAGGAAATCTATGAAGCACCGGTAGTTATTGAAGAAGAATTGCTGGATACCCTTGTTGTATCAGCGCCTATTTATAAGGAAGTTGAGGTGCCCAATGATTTGCCTGTATACAGGGCGTCAGCAACAAGAAAGCATGATCTTCTTCATACCAAACTTGAATTGTCATTTGATTGGGAAAAGCAATACGTGAATGGTAAAGCCGAACTGACCCTCAGACCATTTTTTTACCCAACGGATCAATTGGTGTTGGACGCCAAAGTTTTTGATATACATAGCGTCACAATGGATGGCAATATGCTTGAATACGATTATGACCTTCAAAAGCTCAGTATTAATCTTGGAAGAAAATTTACACGCGATGAAAAGTATACCATCCAGATCGATTACACAGCTAAGCCCAATGAGGGACCTTCAGGTGGCAGTGCAGCCATAACTTCCGATAAGGGTTTATTTTTTATTAATCCTTTGGCCGACAACCCGAACAAACCAAGACAGATCTGGACGCAGGGTGAAACGGAGAACAGCAGTCGCTGGTTTCCTACGATTGACAAACCCAACGAGAGATGCAGTCAGGAGATATATGTTACAGTCGATGCTTCTTTCAGTACGCTCTCGAACGGTATACTGGTTACTTCCACCCCTAATCCTGATGGTACCAGAACAGACTATTGGAAGCAGGACGCTCCACATGCTCCTTACCTATTTATGTTGGGTATAGGTGAGTATGCGGTCGTAAAGGAGGAATGGAACGGCAAACCGCTTATGTATTATGTTGAACAAGAGTTTGAAGATGATGCCAAGGCTATATTCAACCATACTCCCGAAATGCTCTCATTCTTTTCAGAAAAGTTGAATTACAATTACCCATGGGACAAATATGCTCAAATTGTATGTCGGGATTACGTGAGCGGAGCTATGGAAAACACCGGAGCGGTTGTGTTTGGTGAATTTGTGCAGAAAACAACGCGAGAGCTGTTGGACAGTAATAATGATGATATAGTTGCCCATGAATTGATTCATCACTGGTTTGGAGATCTGGTAACATGCGAAAGCTGGTCCAACCTGAGTTTGAATGAAGGCTTTGCGACCTATGGAGAATATATGTGGCGGGAATATAAATATGGTCACGACAATGCAGAGAAAAAGCGACTGCAGGACCTGAATGGATACTTGATGTCTTCATCTCAGGGAGGTACTCATGATCTTATTCATTTCAAGTATGATGATAAAGAGCAAATGTTTGATGCCCACAGTTATAACAAAGGCGGCCTGATAGTACACATGTTAAGATCCTATATCGGTGATGATGCATTTTTTACAGCCATTGGTAATTATCTCAAGGACCATGAATTTTCTGATGTGGAAGCCCACGAACTCAGGCTCGCTTTTGAAGATACTGTAGGTGAAGATTTAAATTGGTTTTTTAACCAGTGGTTTTATGATAAAGGGCATCCGATTCTTAAGATCGAGCATACTATGATTGATGCTCAAAAACTCGTTAGAATTGATGTAAGGCAGACCCAGGATGCCGAAGATAACCCGCCGGTTTTCAAGTTTCCAGTCGAGACAGCCCTGTATTACGCTTCGGGTAAAAAAGAGTATAGGCAATTGTGGATGGATCAAAGAGAAAAAAGTTTTGAGCTTTCTATTGAAGCTGATGAAATGCCTGTGGCAGTCGTATTTGATGGAAAACACGATATCCTTGCTGTGACGAAGGAGAGCCGGACAGAGGAAGAGCATGTGCAACTGTTTTTACTATCTGACGAGTATGCCGATAAACTAAAAGCCGTCAAAGCTTTGACGGGTAGTCCTAATATGACTAAGATTATTGATAAAGCGCTCAATGACAATTCTCCCGACATAAGGGCAATGGCTGTGGCCTCCCTCAACAAAGGCAGTTACGAGAATAAGCTAAGAAGCATGGCTTTATCGGATGAGAGTTCTTCGGTCAGAGCATCTGCACTTAAAAATCTTGGCGATCCCGTATTGGCAGAAGCGGTTATCTTGAAGGATCAGTCTTTCTGGGTTCTCGCTGAAGCATTGAATATAATTGCACGCAACGACCAGGATAAAGCTCTCACCCTGGCGGATAAACTCACAGAGCAATACTATAAACCTCTTACTGGCAAGATTTCAGAAATTTATGCCAACACCGGTCAGGCCAAGTACCTTGGCTTTTTTGAAGAAAATCTATCCAATGTGAGCATCTTCAGTTTTTTCAATTACATGAATCAATACACAAAATTAGCCAAGTCAGTTGATGACCCTGAACGCCTTATTCAAACAGCCCAGGTATTGAAGGCTCTGGCAATTGATAATTCTAATAACTATTTCAAAAAATATTCGGCTACAAATTTCATAAGAAACCTGATCTCGACATTCAACACAAAACTGGATGATGAAAGTTATGCTTCGCGTATCCCCAAGTTGAAAGAAATGATACAGGAGATTGTCCAGAACACTACCGACCAAAGACTAAAGTCTTCATTCCAGGAGTATTTGCAACCATAACTTATGGATGGCGAGTTTGAAAAGTTTATCATTCGCAAAAAAAACTGGTGGGATCACGGTAATTACAAGGTATTTGATGATGACGGCGAGCTGGCCTACGCATCCAAGACCAAACTGTTTGAATTTATTAAAAAGATCCGTCTTGTAAATGCTGACTATATTGAAGTTCTACACATCGAATCTGCCAATGCCTGGCAGACCAGATTCAGAGTAAAGAAAGACGAAGAACTCCTGTTAGAACTCAATAGAAAATTTCCTATGGTTGACGGTATTATTAGAGCTGAAAGCAATTACCACGGAGCTATTAAAATTAAGACCAATATCTGGAGAACCAATTTCACCTTTTTGTCGGAGTCTGACGAGGTGGCCCGCTTATCATTTAAGACATGGTCCACCGTAGAGGCCGGACTTGCTATAAAAGCAGGCTGCGACGCAGATACCATGCTGGCAATTACGATCATTATTGCGTATCTTAACCAGTCAGGTAAGCTGTATTGAATCAGATAATTCGTATAGTATTTAGCATCGCTGTCATTACTCTTTCTGCACAGATTGAGATAGATATCCCTTTAAGTGAGTCAGGGATTCCTTTCAGCTTGCAAAGCTTGACCATTTTTGTTGTGGCAGCTTTCCTGACACCCAAACAGTTTACAATAGCATTATTGGGCTATATACTTTTAGGTATTGCAGGTCTTGGAGTTTTCGCCATGGGCAGCTCGGGAATTGAACGGTTAATTGGCAATAGTGGAGGCTTTCTCTATGGCTTTTTGCCAGCAGGCTTATTTATATCTTTCTGCTTCAAGTCAAGGACAGATCCTGCCTTCACAGGAATACTCAATAGCACTCTCCAGGCTACCATGGTACTTTTTTTCTTTGGTATTATGCACCTTGCTATACTTCACGGTTTTGAAAGAGCAATCGACTATGGTCTCAAACCATTTTGGAAAATGGCCCTTATAAAACTAATATTAGCTTCTGTAATAATTTGGTTTGTGAAATATTTTATCGCGAAGCGTCTCAATGATCCGGTTTTTATGGATTAGATTTAGATAAAAGTAAATTTCAACAGTGATAGGATTACTTATTTTCTTCTTTGTGTTATCTATTGCCTTTTCTTTTCTGTGCTCGGTATTGGAAGCGGTCCTGCTGAGTATTACACCATCTTATGTACGCAGGAAAGTAGCTGATGGCTCCGGCATCGGGGAATTGCTTCAGCTCTATAAAAAGGATATCGATAAACCCTTATCGGCTATTCTCACCCTCAACACCATTGCACACACAGTGGGCGCTATTGGCGTTGGCGCTGTGGCAGGCGAGGCTATAGGAACAGGCCCGATCAGCGAAAATATTCCCATCAGTTGGGAGTCTGTTGTGGCCACGGTTATGACCTTAAGCATTCTGATATTGTCAGAGATAATCCCGAAAACAATAGGCGCTAATAACTGGAGAGCTCTTTCCGGATTTACCGTATATACCATCCGGATTTTATTATGGGTACTGGCTCCCCTTGTATATGTCAGCCAGTTGATAACAAAGAGTCTCAAGAAAGAAAAAGAGAAGTCGGTACTGAGTCGAAGTGATTTCACTCATATGGCTATGGAAGGCCTCAATACGGGCACATTAGCTAAGGAGGAGACAGAGATGATCAAGAATCTCATGGATTTTGAACAGATGACTGTCCGGGACATAATGACGCCCCGCTCTGTGGCTTTCATGCTTGACGCCAATACTACCGTAGAGGATTACATACGCTTTACACCGACAAAGGTCTTCTCCCGGATACCCGTCTACAAGGATGACAGGGATAACATAACAGGTATAGTACTTAAAGATGACATTCTGGCTACGATGGCTGAGCAACGAGGGGAAACAAAAATTGAGGATATAAAACTTGAGGTGAACATAATCAGGGACGATATGCCGCTACCCGAGTTGTTTAGAAGTCTCAGTAAAAGCAAGCAACACCTCTCAGTCGTCAAGGATGAATTCGGGACAATGGTGGGACTGGTTACACTCGAAGATGTTTTTGAAGCCCTGCTAGGTCATGAGATTGTCGATGAATCTGATAAGGTCGCAGACCTCCAGGCCTATGCCCGCAAAAAATTTGAACAGGAACCGTAAGAGCCTTAGGAAGCTTTCAGCCCGTGATGCTGCTGCTTGTAAAAATTATCCATACCACGCCAATACCAGCCAATATAACTAGAGAGTATGGCATAGTGCTTATCAGCTGTTCTGGCACATGAATTCGGGAAAATTGTTTTTCTTCATCACTTTCTTCCAGGTTTCACAGAAGATACATACTGGGAGGACATACTGAAGTGGAATAATTTAATTAGCAAATGACAGCCTCTTACTCCACGCTTAGTGCGTGTATTCTCCTGAGTTGGTCCGAGTTTAAAGCGTACCAGTGCATTCATGTGGCTGTCAGCAATGTGATGAATCAGTTGTCTTACAGTCAAGCTTCCCTCTCGATATGGTGTGTCCAACTGTTTATCGGACCATCCTTAAACGCAAGTCTCGAGTTCTGATGTAAAATCTTCAAGGGTTTTTATCCAATCATCAATCTGTTCAGTGGTGATATTTTTGGATGCTTCAAACTTGCCGATGGGATATTTTAGAATTTCCATAGATTTGGCTTTTGAGATTTATTGAATAATGAAAATAGGTTTTAAGCGCTTAAAATAAGGGCAGGACTAAATTTTTAAACTAATCTGTTACAAAATCCTTCCAGGCACAATCTAAATTATCAGTTATTGTTATATATGACACATGATTTTTGCCTGAACCATCAGATTCTATGAAATATATTTCCCAGATAATACTTCTTGTAATCATCGCATATGCTTCATATGCTGGATTTAGGACCTATGAAATTTCGAAGGAAGAAAATGAAATAAATTATGATTATGCAGAGATGCATATGATCAAGTATGGGCTATTCAACCTCGATTTGTGGAAGGAAAAACTCTTTGTCATTCTTGAAGACAGGGTAGATAACTTTGAGATAACTGCCAGGGACCTGGATGGGATAAGAAGACAAATTGAAAGTTATCTCCAGGATTTGTATGAAGAATATTTTGAATCAGGAAAATTGATTGATGCCATCGTCGAGGCACGGCAGGGGTCTGAGGATGAAAAAAAGCTGGGTAAACTATTTATTGGGCTTTTCAGAAAAAATATTGAAGCCGAGTTAAAGAACATTGACTTTGAAGCACAAATACCTGTCATAACAGACCAGTTGATGATTGAATTGGAGCGCAAAATTCCTGAAATAAAAGCTGAAATCAGTGCATCTGTAAGTGATATGATGGCGACGGAGTTGGCAAGATCGGGTTCAGACCGGCGTATACCGCTGTATGAGAAATACGGAGGCATTAATCTTGATGAGGCCGATGCTGTCATTGAGGCCAGGCTTGAGACGCTTCGGGCCGCCAAGAGGTCTTTTATAATCAGGTCTATATCCGCTTTGGTTTTTGCCTTGCTTGTCTTATTGGTGCTTAATAAAACAATGTCCTTCGCCTGGTCAACATCCTGGTTGACGCTTATATGTACCGTATTCCTTGCTTTGGGCCTGGCCCTGCCTATGATAGATTTGGATGCTCGTCTCTCTACCATTGATGTAAACCTGCTGGATTCGAATATTCATTTTGACGAGCAGGTCATGTACTACCAAAGCAAGAGTATTATTGATGTAACCATTACACTGCTTGAAGGCAGAGGTATAGACCTTAAAATTGTCGGTTTCTTGATTCTATTATTCAGTATCATTCTGCCTTTCCTCAAAATGTTGCTCACTACAGTGTATTTGTTTATCGGAAAATCCCGTAACAGCCAGCTCATAAAGGTGATCATCTTTTATATGGGGAAATGGAGCATGGCGGATGTTTTTGTTGTAGCCATATTCATGTCTTATATTGGCTTTTATGGTTTGATCAGCAGTATGCTTAATGATTTTTCATATCAAAGCTATTCCTCATCTGCAGATACGGTTAATTATTCCAGTCTTTCTCCAGGGATTATATATTTCAGTTCGTACTGCCTGCTTTCGATAGTGATGAGCAGCATAGTTCACAGAAAGTTTAGGAAAAGGGACGCCTAGGAAATCACACGATTTCAAAAACCATGAGGAAATAAAAGACGATGTAAAACAGGAATGCGAATTCCTTAATGGTCATTTTATCGCGCGATTCAAGATAAAGCCCTGCCAGAATGGATAAGGGTATAGACAAACTTAAGAGGTGGGATTGGCTAAGCTCTTTCACGAAAAAAAGGCTGACCAGGGAGAGGAGGAGTCCCCAGTAAGAAAGTTCTATTTTCTTTATCGCATCAAAGGTTTTCTTTTTAAGCAGCTCAGAATTCTGACTCACAAGGAATGCAAGAGTCAGAAGAAGTAGGGTTAGTTTTATTATTAACGGTATGTCTATGTCTGTTACCTTGGGAAAAGAAAACTCAAGGCTTAACTGATCCCATAGGAGAGCTGTATTTGATTTATAAAAGAGGGCTACCCAAGCAAGAAATATCGGACAAAGAAAGCCAAAACTGAGCTGGAGGAACTCTGTTAATTTGAGTGATCTGAGGCTTAGTAAACCAAAGAAGCATATGATAAAGAAGAATATCAAAGGACTGTAAACAAGCACCGCCAATGCCAGGAAAAAGCCTGCGTTGAAGAGTGTTGATATAGGTTTATATTTCTTGTAGATATCGAAGAGACTACGGAAACAGAGAATGAGAAAAAAATTAGCCAGTAATACTTCGTCAAGGACAGAATTATGTAGCGCCCAAAAGCAGAAGAAACAAAACACAGCCGCAGGGATAATACTCAATTGACGGCTCAAGCGATTCTGAATTACGATTTCCGCAACCATAATAGATTGCACGTAAATAAATATCAAAGCATAGAATAACTGCCCGTAAACCGTATTTATCCAGGGCAGGTTCCACTCAAATACCTCATGGTATGGCATTTGGAAATCATGCATTGCGAGCCAATCCGGCTTTATCAGGTATGGCATCAGACATACGACGGCAAAGCCCAGCAGGAACAGATAATTGACAAACAGATTTCTTCTAAAAAGTGCAAGCACGATTAAAATTATAATTTGAATTCAGGGTCAAAGTATGAGCCAGGGGGGATTACTCAGGCAAAGCAAATACATTTTCAGTAAAATACAAAGCCATGCCCTTCAGCAAATTACATTCCTATGACATTTATGCAGTATGTCTGTTTTATTTTTGACCCTATGGGTTTGATTGACAATTACAAGGTTATTACAGTGACACATCACAACCTGGATATATCGGATATAGGGAATTTCTATATTAGGTCGCAGGAAGGGAATCTTTATTTCAGGCTAAAGCAGTTGAAATCTGAATTCGGACTGGATGAGCTGTTTTATCTTGAGACCTGTAACAGGGTTTGCTTCATAAGTTTTGCCCATAAGACTATCGATAATGAATTCCTTAGATCGTTTTTCCAGTCCGTCAACCCGGATCTTGAGCCTGAGACCCTGGATCACATCGACAGCTTCGCGGATTATTATGAAGGAGAGGCTGCGCTGAGGCATGTTTTTGAAATGGCATCCTCCATGGATTCACTTGTTGTTGGTGAGCGAGAGATTTTCAGGCAATTCAGGAAAGCCTACGACCAATGCAAACAAGCGGGCCTTACAGGCGATTACCTGCGTATACTTGAAAAAGCAACAGTAGCTACAGCAAAAAAAGTATACAGCACAACAGCTATAGCAGAAAAAGCATTGTCTGTCGTATCACTAGCCATACAGGCGATGATTAATGCAAATGATCAAAAAGACCAGCGCATTCTGCTAATCGGCTCTGGAGAAACAAATACCCTGGCTGCTAAATTTTTGCGGAAATACAATATGATGAATGTCTCCATTTATAACAGGAGCATTGATAATGCAAGAAAATTGGCTTCTTTTCTAGATGCTGACTCATACCACCTGAACGAGCTTGACAAACTGGATGGCAGGTTTGATACAATCATAATATGCACTTCTGCCAATAGGGTTGTTATTGATCAGAAGCTTTATAAGCAAATGATCAAGTCGGACACTTCAAGAAAGCTTGTCATAGACCTGGCTGTTCCAAGAAACATCTCGGAAGATGTAGTGCGCAACTTCAAGCTTGACTACATTGACATCGGGCGTTTAAAAAAGATTTCGGAAGAGAACCTTGACGAAAGGCGTAAAGAGCTGGAGAAAGCGCGCCCTATTATAACTTCACAAATACTGGAATTCAAAGACATCTTCCATCAGCGCCAGTTGGAGAAAGCCATGGCCAGCATTCCAAAAGAAATCAAGGAAGTTAAAAAGAGAGCCATTGAAGAGGTTTATGGAGACAGACTTGAATCTCTTGATGAAAACGCCAAAACGCTAGTCATCGAGATGATGGATTATATGGAAAAAAAATGCATTTCTGTGCCCATAAAGGCAGCCAAAAAGTCATACATCTAAGATCTTTCAGGATCTGTCTGCACATCTTATGCAACGAGCACTTTCAGGCATATACATCAGGCGTGCCGGATTAATATTCTGTTTGCAGTTGACACAGATACCAAAGTTTTCGTTATCAACTTTTGATAGCGCCAGTTTCAATTTGTTTCTTTTGGAAATCTTGTTGCGTAAGGAAGCTTCCATCACACTTTTGTTATTGATGGCATCCATTCGGGATACTCTGCCTATGGAGTTTTCAGGACTGATGGGCTGAGTCATATCCTCAGTGTCTTTAATGTCCTTTTCCAGCTTCTCAAGCAACTCAAGGATCTTATTTTTCAGGGCCACTCTATCTTCTTGTGTCATGCCTTCAATTTATACAAATATAGTTATAAGCAAGCGTGAGCCATGCCAAATCCAGTCTGCGGTCTGCCGTATGCCTTAATATATATGCAAAGCTCAAGCCATATAATTATATTGTATAAAAGATATAAATGGCTCAGCTTAACTGGACATATTATTCTTTGACCGGTATTCCCTATAGCATTGATATGTATCATGGTGATGAAAGTGGTCATCTCATGTTGCTTGTCAATTCGGAAATCATGATCATTGACTTCAACAGAAAGGAGAAGCACAGCTATTCATTTTATATAGAAAGCCAGCTGCTCGAATTTGAAATTGAGCAGGAAGGAGAGGGCTATGATTACAAGCTTAGCCCCCAGGCACCGGACTGCAGCCACATTCCTGAAGAAAAATATTTCGATGAGCATTTTTGGATACCTTTAATCATCCTTATTATTGCTCTCAATTTTGTATTTCATTTCATTGTAAATGCATTTAACTAAAACCGCCTGAATTTTTGGAAAACCTGCATGTCTATATAGAAAGCCTAGTTTTTGCCTCCGGGAAACCTATTAGCTTTAGTGATATCAAAAACACATTATCCAGTTATTTTGATACTGATATCAGCAAGGATGATATATTATCGGCTATAGAAGAACTGAAACAGCGCTATGCTGACGAGGCCTTTGCCTTCGAGATCCTTGAAATTGCCGGGGGATATCAATTTATGACCAAGGGAAGCTACCACCCTATTGTAGGTCAGTTCTTAAGGATCGAGTCAAAACGTAAATTATCTAGAGCAGCCCTTGAAACACTGGCTATAATCTCGTATAAGCAGCCCATTACCAAATCACAAATGGAGAGTATCCGAGGGGTAAACTGTGATTATACGGTTCAAAAGCTGCTCGACATGGAGCTTGTGGAAATAGTGGGACGTGAACAAGGCCCGGGTCGCCCATTACTTTACGGAACTACTGAGAAATTTATGGACCATTTTGGACTGAAAGACCTCAGGGAATTACCGCAACTTAAGGAATTTGAAACCGAAGTGGAGGCTATTGGGTTAATTGAAGAGGAGTAAGACCTAATTATTATGGACAAACCATTGATTAACCGAGTAGCCAACAGCAATCTTAAGCTGATTAACCTGGAAAACTATTATCCTGAAACAGAGATTGTCGAGTTCGACCTCAAACCACTCCTGTTCAAGGAGCTCATTTTACGCGAAAAGGACTTCAGGGCAGCTCTCAAGGAAATTGACTGGAGCCTATACCAGGGTAAGACGGTTTTATTATTCAACTCCAATGATGCTATAATTCCAGTATGGGCATATATGCTGGTCAGTACATCCCTGATGGGATTTGCCAACGAAGTATTCCAGGGAAGTCTTGAAGAATATCTCAAAACGCATTACAGCAAGGTCCTTGAAAGTTTTGATGTAGAAGCCTATAATGAAGAGCGTGTTGTGATCAAAGGATGCAGCAACAAGCCCGTACCCGCATTCGCCTATGCCGAGTTGGCTTACAGGCTGAAAGATCATGCGCAAAGCATAATGTATGGTGAGCCGTGCTCTACCGTACCTATTTTTAAAAGGCCCAGAAAACTGCCGCTCAAGGATTAACGCCTTAGCTTTTTATGGTATTCTTGGTCGAGGACTATGGCTTCGGCAAAGCTGTCAATAATGTCATCTTTGGGCACAGTGTTTAAATCATCCATTATCAAACCGGCAACTTATTTTATTTCTCTTATATGAAAAAGTGTCCCTTGAGTGTTTACTCTCTTTCATGAACAAAACAAAGCTCCATGCCTCAGGATTGATGTAAGCCAGCAAGGATTGATAATGATAGAAAGGGATTTTATATTGAATCTTTGTCGAAACGCTGAAAAATCCAGAACACATATATGAACAAACTCATCGATCTTCAGTTGATTATCTGACAGGCGTGACAAGAAATATTCTTCCGACATTATAAATGGTCATTCACGGTTTTCAGAATTTGCTGCTTTTTCTTGCCGGATTGGTCAAGGATGGTATTGGCCTCACTCAGAGCCTGTGTTACAAATTCTTTGTCGTCAAAATCCTTGCAGTTAATTTTTACATTCAAATACGCTCCTTCGACAGCCGTATGTGTACACAGTGCTCCTACGGCTGCATCGGATATGGAAGCCTTCAAACCCGACTGAGCCATTTCTTCCAAGAGCGTATAAGACTCGTATGAGGTTTTCATCACAGTCAAAGGGACTTCAATGGCATAGCGCGTGGCAGCAGCAATGCTTTTCGATCTTAGTTGTTTTTCTTCTTCACTGGACTTAGGCATACGAAGTGCTTCCAGAATTTTATTGAATGCGGTCGTGTCTTCGTCGACAAGTTGTATCAGCCTGTCCTTAATGTCTTGCGCCATTACTGCATAGGAAGAATAATACGACCACTTTTCATCCCACCCACGCTTATGCGCTGAGAGGTTGGCTACCATTCCTCCAAGTGCGGCACCGAGAGCACCGACATAGGCAGATATACTACCACCGCCCGGCGCGGGACTTTCACTTGCTGTTTCATCAGCGAAGCCTATAAGTGTTTTATTGACAAGAGGTCGGGCACTGTCTTCTTCAAGCAGGTATTCGATGACCTTCTTTTTTGGATCAAAAGGTCCCAGTTCGTCGAGGCCAAGAGATTTAATGGCAATGTGCATTATTTCAAGCTCAGTAATTCCAAGTGATCGCTCTTGCTGTTTCAGGAAATATTTTCCCGCTTCCAGCAATACCTTTTTAGGCACCAGCCCTACCAATTCTGATCCGGTGACACGTAATCCTCTTTGATTGGCACATTCCCGTACTGTTTCGAAGGCTTTGTGAAGGCTTGTCTCATTTATATCCGTCAGATTCATGGATATTTGAGCCAGGCCATATTCTTCGATATACCAGCCAATGGCTTTTACAGAATTCAGCTTTCCGGCTTCTCTCAGCGGATTCCCTTCCGCGTCTCTCATTATCTTTCCTGTTAGTGGATGCCCCTCTCTTTTGATGCGACCTTTCTCCCTGACATCGAATGCTACGGCATTAGCCCGGCGAACAGAAGTCGTATTCAGATTTATATTATAAGCTACAAGGAAATCACGTACACCAATGGCCGTGGCACCGGATTTGGCATTGAATGTATCAGGCCCGTAATCAGGTTTCCAGTCGGGGTCATTCATCTTTGTGGCAAGGCCTTCGTATTCTCCGGCCCGGACGGTAGCAAGATTTTTTCTTTCGGGCTTCTTTGCTGCCGATTCATAGAGGTAAACAGGGATACCCAACTCTTGGCCTACGCGCTCCCCCAGGGCTTCAGCGTATTTAACGGTCTCTTCCATAGTGATACCGGAAATGGGAATCAACGGACAGACATCCGTAGCGCCCATTCGCGGATGTTCACCCGAGTGTTTTGACATATCAATAAGAGAAGCGGCTTTTTTAATGGCAAGATAGGCAGCTTCAATGACAGGTTTCGGAGCCCCTACAAAGGTGACCACCGTACGATTGGTGGCTTTACCAGGGTCTACATCGAGGAGCTTTACACCTTCAACAGAACTTATCTCCTCACAGATTTGATCTATGACTTCTTGCTGGACGCCCTCACTGAAATTCGGGACACATTCAATCAATGGTTTCATATAGAGAATAGGATTTGAGCGTAAATCTAAGCGGAATATATCTATTCCAATAATAATTGTACAGAGCTCTAAGCCGCCAGGGAGATGATAATCTATTGATTTGAAGAGGTCTTCTTGAATCCATTTGGCTACTGAATTTCTGAACTCTAATTTATATCTTTAGTTATTAAGAGCGTGTACATGCTTAAGCATATCATCTATATCGTTTTTTGTCTGACTTCGACAGTTTTATTGTCGCAGGAAGTCAGCATATCCCCCGAGCTCAGCCTCAGGAATTATTTTGCCTATGATATTCTTGGGGATGTAGATGGTCGATCAGTTGTTGTAAGAGATCGCGGCTTTGCCAAAGAAGTCGATGTCTTTAACCGCGAGCTGGAACTCATAAAATCCGAGGAACTTCTCTTTGAAAAGAAAAGGGTCGATGTCTTTAACATCACAGAGCTTGATACTGTCTTCCAGGTTTTGTATGGTTACTTTGAGCAGGACTCAATGATCCTGAGATACAGAATATATGACAACAGCGTCCGGTTGGTTGACAGTATGGAGTTTGCCAGGATTCATAAAAAAGACGTCAGAAAAAAAATACTGTGCAGTCAATCACTGAACGATCGATATATTATGCTCATGACGGAAGATGAAGATCAAAACCTTGTTCTTTTGATCTACGATTCTGTAAAACGGCGAATGGACTGGTCCTCAAAGATTGAAGTTGCTGATAATTATGACAGGAGACTTGACGAGGTACTTGTAACAGACAAAGGAAGCTTTGCCATGTTGTTCAGAGAAAAAGCGTGGACATCGGATAAGGAGGAATTGCTTATGCTCCTTGTTGACCCAAGGGCAGGTCTGCAAAAATTTGTCAAGTTGGGATTGGGTGACCACACAGGTTCTGATGTTCTTATTGACTTTGACAACAAGAACAATCTATTTCTCATTGTAGGAATATATTCTGAAAAGAAATCAAAGGAAGCAAAAGGATATTTTTTTCTTTCTGAACGCTTTGAAAGCATATCCTCTAGTTCCAATATTCGATATATATCATTTGAAGCCAATTTATACGAAGAACTTATCCAGGGAAGGAAAAAGAAAAGCCGGGTTCTTGAGGATATTGCTTTAAAAGATATTCTTTTCAGGCAGGATGGAGGCTTCCTGCTTATTTCGGAAATTGAACGGGAATATTCCAGACGTAATCCTTACAGTGGATATGCCCGGACGGGCTATGATAATTATTCAAGACGTTCATGGATTGACTATTACAACGATGACATTATAGTGAGCAGTATTTCACCGGAAGGTGTTCCCGACTGGAATAAAGTTCTGTATAAAAAGCAGTTCTCACAGGATGATGAAGCGATATACTCATCATTTTACATTATGAAAACACCTTCGCGGTTGCGGTTTATTTATAATGATGAGATCAAGAAAAACAACACTGTGAGTGAATACCTTATGGACCCTGCCGGCAAGCTGGCCCGTAACAGCTTGCTTAGTACGGCGTATCAAAATATGAAGTTGCGCTTCAAAGACGCTATACAGATTTCTTCCAATTCAATGATCGTCCCCAGTGAAAGTAATTACGACCTCAACCTCGTCCGCATTACCTATTAAATTAGTCCAGGAGGTGATCGTGGATGTCTGTCAGCTTTTTGTTGATTTCTGAAATCTGATTTTCAAGTTTGTCACCAGCATATTTGCGGTCATCGTTGAAGCTGATGTGCGCATAATATTGCCAGATTTCATCGATATCTTCAAAAGCGAGTTCATAAGGCAGGTACAGCAGATTATCTGAAATAAGAATAAGGCAATTTCTCTTTCTGTCTATCTTGATGCGTTTGTAAGCCAGGCCGTCTTTTTTACTTATGATAATATAGGTCTTCCCATCTTTCAGGTCTTCAAGGCTTTCTACGTAGGAAGAAATTATTATACTTTCCGACTCAATAGGTAACATGGATTCTCCCTGGATTTCAAAAGCCCTGTAGGTTCCTGAATCGAGGCCTGGAATTTTCAATTTTGGCAGATCACGGATATATTCCGGATTTTGATAGCTTTCGAGGTAGCCAGCTTCAGCTTTGGTGTCTACAAGCTCTATATTGCCTTGGTTTTCCTGGTCTACAGATATCGCCAGTACCTTTAGCTGTTCTGATTTTGCAATTTCATATTGCTCATGGCTAAGGTCCTTTCGCAAAAAAGTATTTATATCAAGATTGAAATAATCAGCCATTTTGAGAAGCATTTCGATATTGGGTTCTGTCTTCTCCCGCTCATAATCACCCAGGGTAGTCCTTGGAATATCCAGGGCGGAGGACAAGGCCTGCTGTGACAAGCCGTGTTTTTTTCTTAAATACTGCAGATTATTTCCTAGCACTTTTTAAACCGAAGATAGCTCTATGACGGTATTTTCGGTAATATTTAGACGAAAAAAGCGACTAAATTGGTTTAGAAAAGACTTCCTTGCTCGGAATTATTTGGTTGGATCAGTTCAGCATCATTGTTTGAGACCTTGTTGACGCGATCTGATACCGGATAAGCTTTCATTTCATCTTCTGGGTATGGTTCCAGGAGTTTGATCAGTTCAGCCGGTGACACGTCTTTATCCAACCAGGCTTCTTCATGGTCTTTTCTAAGAATGACAGGCATCCTGTCGTGGATTTCTTTCACCAGTGCGTTGGACTCCTGTGTCATGATGGTGAAGGACAGGACTTCTGTACCATCTTCAGGCGATGTCCATTTTGACCACAAACCTGCAAAGGTGAAAATACTTTCGTCCCTTAGGAGAATCCTGAATGGCTGTTTTGATTTGCCCGTTTTTTTCCATTCATAAAAGCCATCTGCCGGCACCAGGCACCGCTTGTTTTCAAAAGACTTTTTAAAACTGTTTTTTTCCAGGGCTGATTCAATCCGGGCATTAATCATTTTGTAGCCGATGTTTTTATCTTTTGCCCAGAAGGGGATAAAGCCCCAACGAACAGGGCTGAAGTGGCTCTTGTCCTGGTTCAGTATGACAGGCATAAAATGCGATGGTGCTACATTGTAGTTGGGTAAGGGCTTATACCTGAGCAGGTCCTCAGAATAAAAGCCTGCATCAAATCTTTCTTCAAGTTCTTTTTCTGTCTTGCTGAGGGAGGCCCTTCCACACATGTACTATGATCTCTTTTTGACGTAGCAGTCTACACCTTTTTGTTTGAGCATGCTCGCGGATTGCAATGCGGTTTCGTAGGAGCTGAAGCGAGAGGCTATAACCGTATGGTATTGGGATCGGTCAAAAACCGCAATCTCGGCAGCAGAATAACCCAGGCTTTTTAGCTTTTTCACCATTTCATCTGCATTGCCCTTTACGAGGTAATTGCCGGATATCAGCAAATAGGATCCACCGGAGTATGCTGCTGTATTGCTTGTTCTTACAGGGGCAGTGCTTGTTGGCTTTTCAACCAGCTGCTCTTCTAAAACTTCAAAGCTCTCTTCTGCACCTGAATCTTCGTAGCTGTCATCTTCTTCAAAAAAGTCCTCATCTGAAACATCTATGATTTCTTCTTCTCCAATGTCAAGATCATCAAGCATGGCCAAATCATCTGCGCTTTTGTCACTATTGCTATTACATGATTGGAACATGGAGCAGACCCACAGATATGTCAGGGATAAACCTACAATCGAGAGAAATATTTTAAGCATCTTATTCATAAACCCTAATATACATTAAAAAAATAGTCTATATTTAAAAAATTGATATCCAATTGTGTACAAATATATTTATACTTAACGACATTATCCCGAATAAATTCTAAATCATTTAGAATGTCTTTAAGAACTCTTATAGCTTAATAACGTCTCAAAAGGGGCAAACAGATACGATGTGAAGTAATTTTCTGGATTCTGGACTCTGCTGGCAAGTGAGATCAACACAATTAAAAAGGAAGTTGATGAATTGTTAATCTCTCTGTAATTGCAGCAAATGCTATCGATTTCAATTCTTAATTATCAGATATTGTCCAAAATCAGGAGAGGATAACTCAACAGGATAGGCATAAATATTTCGGCATTTATGACAAATTTCTTTTTATTATCTGGTAGCAAAGCCAAGAGATATTTCTGTTATTGAGGCTTGCCAGCATCACAGCCCTGAATTTTATATTGAGGAAGCGGTCTTTGTTCTTGGAATGAAAACTATGGTTAACTTGGCCCTTGAATACCTTCAAAAATTTAATGATCAGAAATGAAAAATTCAATTGTCTTCAGCTTTATGCTTTTGCTTGCGCTGGGTATGCACGCGCAGGAGGAAATAGAAAAAGCACTATTTGAGTTGCCGGATATCATTTTCCAACAGATAGAAACAAAGGCTGATTATGAAGCCTGTTATGAACTAAGAATCAAGCAGCCGATTGATCACAATGATCCTTCAAAAGGCCATTTCTATCAAAGAGCCTATTTGAGTCACATGGGTTTCGATGCTCCAAGTGTGATTGTCACTAACGGATATGGTAGACCCAGTAACAATATTACAGAATTGGCATCCTTACTGGGCGCGAACCAGATCAATGTAGAGCACAGGTATTTTCTGGAGTCTGTTCCCGAGGAGATGGACTATGATTACCTCAACTTTGTTCAGGTCACAGCGGACTTGCATAAGATAAACACCATCTTCAGGTCAATATATGATGGACCATGGGTCGCTTCAGGAATCAGCAAGGGCGGAACCACCACAATATTTTACAGATATTTTTATCCTGATGATGTGGATGTAAGTGTTCCTTATGTGGCGCCGGTTAACCTGAGTGATGAAGACCCGCGTATATATAGCTTCCTGGACACCATTGGCTCTGATCAATGCCGAGCGGATATATATGCTTACCAAAGAGATCTGTTGACAAATGCAGATAAATATAAATCATTGCTCAAGTGGTTTGCCAAGGGTAAAGGCCTTGAATTCAATTATCTCAGTTTTGACGAGGCCTTTGAATATGCCGTCCTTGAATATCCTTTTTCTTTCTGGCAATATGGCAGGGATTGCAGCAAGATCCCCTCGCCGGATACGGATACAGAAACAAAGCTGAATTACTTCCTGGACATAGTGGGTCTGCAATTTTTTTCCGACTCGGATATGAAAGCCTATGCTTCGCATTATTATCAATCAGGGACCGAGATGGGTTATTACGGCTATGAAACAGAAGACTTTGAGGGCCTGCTGAAATATCTGCCTATGGACCCGCATCCTTCAGCGGTATTTATGCCCGATAAAATGGTAAAACCATTTGATGCCAGTCTTACAACACAGGTTTTTGAATGGACCAAGGAAGCAGATAATATGATTTATATCAATGGTGCATTAGATACCTGGTCTGCAACGGCTGCACCTCCTTCAGACCAGAATAATTCGCTCTATTATTTTCTAGAAGGCAAGCATCATGCAACGGCACGTATTGCTTCAATGAATTCTCAGGAGAAAAACTTATTGATTGGCAAGCTGGAGGAATGGCTTGGAATAGAGATTAAATAACAGCTTATCAAAGGGCTATGGCTAAAGCCAGGGATGGGGTACCATAGCATCTTGAATTGTTGCCTGCTGCCATTTAGATTAAAAAGCATCCAAAAACATAGTCAAAGCATAGTTATATTCGTTATGTATCAAGAATGATATAAAAGCCCTTTGTCATCCTGGAATATTTTTAATGAAATGTGCTTATCTCTCTGAACACTAGGCATTTAGGATCAATTGGCGACTTGCATTAATTTTCAATATTTTTTAAATTGACCGACTTTGGCGAATTTTTTTCCGGCGAAGGCGGTTGTATTGCTGGATAGAGGCTATTTTGCCTTAGTAGTGTAAAAGATTTTGTATGGTCAACCAGGCGGGTAGTTACGATCTTCTTATTCAAAAATTGGATCGTTTTATACGAAAATTCTATCTCAACCAACTTATACGAGGGCTGCTGTACTCAACAGGATTTATAATCGGCCTTTTCCTTCTATTCAGTCTTCTTGAAAACTATTTCTATTTCGACAAAGCCGTTCGCAAATTGATATTCTTCGGGTTCATAGCTTTTGCCCTGATGAGCACGTCGCTATTTGTCCTGATTCCGGTATTGAAATATTTCAAATTGGGTAAGCAGATTAACCATGAAACTGCTGCTGTTATTATCGGGGATCATTTTATCGATGTTAAGGATCAGTTGTTAAACGTTTTGCAGCTCAAAAAACAGGCCAGTGGAAAAACAAGTATAGAGCTGATCAGCGCAAGTATTGATCAGAAATCTGCAAGGATAAGCCCGGTACCTTTCAGATCTGCCATTGATTTGAGTAAGAACAGGAAATATCTGAAATATGCCCTTCCTCCTGCATTGATTCTTATCGTTATTTTCTTCGCCTCACCAACGATGATTACTGAGCCAACACACAGAATAATTAATAACAATATAGAATTTGAAAAGGCAGCGCCATTCAGCTTTGATATAATCAATGAAAATCTGGATGCTGTTCAATATGAGGATTATACCATCGAAATGATCACAGAAGGGACAGTGGTTCCCAACGAAGTATTTATCGATGTTGACAATTTTCAATACAGGATGAAAAAAAGCGGGAACAAGCTCTTCAGCTATACTTTCAAGAATGTACAGGATTCGCAAGACTTCAGCTTCTTTTCTGGTACTGTCAGAAGTAAATCTTATGCGCTTAAGGTTTTGCTCAAGCCAAGTATAAGTTCCTTTGATTTGCACCTGGACTATCCATCCTACACAGGAAGGAGAGATGAAGTAGTGAGTAATATTGGTGACGTCGTCATCCCTGAAGGCACAAAAGTAAACTGGCACTTTATCACAGAAAACACAGATGCTGTGTCTTTCAAGTTCAGTGGTGATAAAAATAAAACCGCCGAGGCTGAAAGAAGATCGGATAATAGTTTTCAGTATGAGAAAATGATATTCAAGGATCAGATTTACAAAATATATTATGCCAACTCTATGGTTCCGGCTCCTGATTCCGTGGCATACGCAATAAATGTGCAGTCAGACGAATATCCTGAGATCAGTGTGGAGAGTTTCAGGGACAGCCTTGAAAAAAACCTGGTCTACTTTATAGGTTCTGCAAGCGATGATTATGGCCTTCTGTCTGTCAACTTTAATTATACAGTCAACAGAAATGATGGATCGATTCAGGATAAGAAGATGCCGCTGATTAATCCAAAATCAAGAGAAACGGACTATACCTACAGATTTGATATATCAGAGCTGGCGCTAAAGCCCGGAGAAAAGCTCAGCTATTATTTCGAGGCTTTCGATAATGATGCTGTGAATGGCAGTAAATCGGCGCGGACATCAGTCCTGCTTTTTGAAAAACCGAGCCTTGAAGAATTTGAGCAGCAGGAAGACCAGAATGAGGAGGACATAACGGATAAGCTTGAAAATTCCCTCAAGGAGTCAAAACGCATTCGTGAGGAATTGAGAGAGTTGAGAGATAAAATGCTTCAAAAGAGAGAACCCGATTGGGAGGATAAGAAAGAACTTGAAAAACTCATGGAGAGGCAGAATAAAATGGAGGATGAGTTAAAAGAAGCCAAGGAGAAGTTTGATGAGAATCTTGAAAATCAAGAGGAGTTTACACAAAGAGAAGAAGAGCTTAAGGAGAAACAGGAGCGCCTGCAGGAATTATTTGAAGAGTCCATGGATTCTGAAACCCAGGAGCTTATGGAAAAAATCCAGGAGCTTATGGAGGAGCTTGATAAGGACCAGATGATTCAGGAAATGGAGAATCTCGACATCAGTGAAGAGGCTATGGAGAAAAACACGGAGCGCCTCCTGGAGTTGTTTAAAACTCTTGAAGTCGAAAAAGAGGTGAAGGACCTTTCGGAAAAGCTCCAGGAAATGTCTGAAAAACAAGACAGTCTGTCTCAGGAATCCAGCCAGGCAGATCAAAAAGAAGAACAGGAAGCCATCAAAGAGGCACAGGATAAACTGAACGAGGAGTTTGAAAAGATGCAGGAGAAAATGGATGAGATCCTTGAAAAAAACAGTGAGCTGGAACGACCCAAGGATCTGAGCGATGACAATAAGGAAAAAATGGATGACATCAAGAAGGATATGCAGAACAGTAGCGAATCCCTTGAAGAACAGCAAAACAAGCAGGCATCACAAAAGCAGAAAAAGGCTTCAGAGAAAATGAAGGAAATGGCAGAGCGTATGAGCTCTTCAATGTCTTCTGGCCAGATGCAGCAGATGCAGGAAGACATGGCTGCTCTTCGCCAGCTGCTTGAGAATCTTGTCACCCTGTCCTTTGACCAGGAAGACCTGATCAATAATCTACAAAGGACACAGATAAATACACCATCCTATGTTTCGCACATCCAGCAGCAATTCAAGCTCAAAGATGATTTTGTGATGATTAAAGACAGTCTCCAGGAGCTGGCAAAAAGGGTTGATCAGATACAGGGTTTTGTACTTGAGAAAGTGGCTGAAGTAGAGAAGGATATGGGTGAAAGTCTTAATGAGTTGGAAGAACGCCAGAAACCGGAAGCGGAGGCCAGCCAGAGGGGTATAATGAAAAACGTTAACGACTTGGCATTAATGTTGTCTGAGTCTATGGAGCAGATGCAACAGCAGATGTCCGGAATGATGATGGGCACACAGATGTGCAATAATCCGGGAGGAATGGGCCCGGGAGGAAAGCAGAGTGATATTCCGATGGATAAGATAACCGAAGGCCAGAAAGAATTGTCTGAGGACATGAAGCAGATGATGGAGCAAGGTAAAAAGGAGGGCGGTAATTCGGCAAGATCCTTTGCTGAGGCGGCTGCACGCCAGGCAGCCTTGAGAAAGGCACTGGAAGAACTGCAAAGAGAGAAAATGGAGCAGGGTAAAGGGGATAAAGGCTTGCAGGAACTTATAGATGCGATGGACAAGGTTGAAACGGACCTTGTCAACAAAAGACTTGATAATGCCATGCTTTTGCGACAGCAGGAAATTTTAACACGCCTGCTTGAAGCTGAAGAGGCTGAGCGCCAAAGAGAATTTGACAATACCAGGAAATCAGAGACAGGTAAGGAGTACAGAAGAGAATTCCCGCCTGCTTTACAGGAATATCTTAAAAAACGCGCCTCAGAAATTGAGATGTATGAAAAGGTATCCCCTTCTCTGAGACCATACTATAAGAGACTTGTGGACGCGTATTACAAATCCCTTAAGAACAATTCGTAAGAATTAGCCGTTTTTCATAACCACTAACTACACACTATATGTCAGAAGATATACAATTGAAACTTAAATCTTCACCTTGCCAAATCAAACATATAGAAGACTTCGTAAAAGGACTCATGTGCCGGTGCCAACTCAGGCAAGAGGTATATGATAATATTCTGATCAGTTTGACAGAAGCAGTCAACAATGCAATCATTCATGGTAACAAAGCGGACATCGAGAAGTATGTCAGTATAGATTGCATGGAAAAAAAGCGAAAGGTTGTCATAAGGATTTCAGATGAAGGAACAGGATTTAACCCTTCTTCAGTTAAGGACCCTACCCTACCTGAAAACATTGAGGATTGTGGTGGCCGTGGCGTATTTATAATGCGTCAGCTGGCCGATCATCTGGAGTTTTTGAACGAGGGACGTACTGTTGAAATGCACTTTAAAACAGCATAGATCAGAATGTATGGCAATGGATTCTGAACAGACCATTAAATTTTTTAATGCGGATATTGAATTTCAAGTTCCCGCACCATCGGAAATTCTGGCTTGGTTGAATGCACTGCTCAGCGCTGAGTCCAGGTCTGCTGAAAATATAGAGTATGTATTTTGCAGTGACGAGTACCTTCTTGACATCAACAAGAGATATCTAGAACATGATTATTATACAGATATCATCAGTTTTTCAATTGAAGATGATCCTATAGAAGCCACCATCTACATCAGTGTCGACAGGGTAAAAGATAATGCACAAAAGATTGGTGTTGAATTCCTTGATGAGTTTCACAGGGTACTTGCACATGGCCTTTTGCATCTTTGTGGGTATTTGGACAAGACAGATGAGGAAGAAAAGCTTATGCGGGAAAAGGAAAATCAATATCTTGACATCAGACAGCCCGCATTAAGGCTGATGGAAAATAAGAATTAGAGATATTATAACAATGCTTCGCTGGTACATCATATGTTTTCTGATATGGTTTAGTTCAAACGGCACTGCTCAGACGATGCAAGATGAGCTTAAGCGCTATGATGTAGTTGAGCTGCGCATTAAAGCCGATTCTGAAAAGCTGAATCATATTCTGAAGATTGGAGGTATTGCAATAGATCACGGATCTACTGCCGATAGTATTATTCTTGTTGTCAGTAAGAAGGCATTCCAGACATTTAATGAACTGGGACTGAGTTATGAGTGGATTCCAAGAAAGGAAAGCACCTTAAGGGTCAAGGACTATAATTATATAAGCAGTCTCAAATCACGTTCGGCCTGCATGGAGGACATGAACTACTACCCCGCTTATCAGGCTTACGTGTCTATGATGTACGATTTTGAAGCCAGATACCCTGGTCTGTGTCAAACCCTTGATCTTGGCACCCTGTCAAGTGGGCGTAAAATTTTGGCAGTGAAAATCACATCGGATATTGAGGATGAAGAACTTAAGCCAGGCTTCTTTTATACGTCTACGATGCATGGAGATGAACTGGTGGGTTATCCCATGATGTTGCAGTTGATTGATTATTTGCTGTGTAATTATGACACCGACGACAGGATAAAATCCATTGTTGATAATGTAAACATATATATCAATCCACTGGCCAACCCTGATGGTACGTATCGGGGAGGCGATACCACTGTAGAGCAGTCTATTCGATTCAATAACAGCTTTGCAGATTTAAACCGCAGTTTTCCAGATCCGAAAGTAGGCCAGTACAGGCCGATCCAGGAAGAAACAGAAATATTCATGCAGTTTGCTGATGATTACAGAATCAATATGTCCTGCAACCTTCATAGTGGGGTTGAACTGATAAATTATCCCTGGGATACCTACTCTGAGCGGCATGCGGACGATAGCTGGATGCTTAGGGTTGCAAGAGACTATGCGGATACCGTTCAAAGCTTCTCTCCTGAGGGCTATTTTCTTGATGAAGATAATGGGGTAACTAATGGATTTGATTGGTATGAAGCGAATGGCAGTCGGCAGGATTACCACACCTACTTTAAACGCGGAAGAGAGATGACTTTAGAGTTGAGCGATATAAAGCGACTTGATTCAGACTCTTTACCCAGCTACTGGCATTATAACCGGAATGCTCTTCTAAATTACCTTGAGGAAAGCCAGTATGGTCTGAGAGGTAAAGTTACGGATTGCAACAGCGGCGAGCCTCTTGAGGCAGAGGTTTATATCGAGTTTCATGATCGGCGAAATTCTTCCGTTTTTTCTGATAGTATATCAGGCCAATATTTCAGGTATTTAGCCCAGGGCAACTATACCATAAGCTTTATGGCTGAAGCATATGATACTTTAAGTCAAATAGTTACGATACTTGATAAGTCAAATAATGTTCTTGATGTTGAATTATGTCCTAATGGCAGTGTCAATACAAAAGATAATTTTGACGATGAGATTCAAATAGTCGTTCAAGGAAATAAAATACGGATTCAGGCCCCTACCCGATTATCTGGCTTCAGATTTATGATTTATGATGTTTCAGGTCAAAAATGTCATGAAGGCGATATAATTGATATGTCAATTATGCTTGACACTCATATGAGCCCGGGTCTGTATTCCCTTGTTTTGCTTCAGGATGCCGTCCCGTTTAGTTTCAATTTTATGTATCTGCGATAGTCTCGGGCTTTACTTGGATTTGGTAATCCTCTTACCTATATACCGGAATCCCAAATAGATCATTACCAGTATCAAAATCAGCCAGAAAAACGGCAGATAGGTAAATATGAGAATCCTTGCTTTGTTAAGAATAAACAGAATGATCATAATACCTGCCATAGAGAATGCGAAGCTGGACAGTTTGCCGAACCCTGGTATCTTATCAAAGGAAACGTTTTGCTTTATCAAATACAGGCTCAGAACCATACTGGCTATGGGAACTACCTGAACAGGCAGACGGACTTTATATATGCTGGTATTCTCATAAAGGAGGTGATATACATTGAGAAGCAGTGCAAATATGCCGGGAATTACAGACAAGTAAATCAGTACCGAATAGAAATAGGACCAGGGACTGAGATGGCCTTCGCCTTTTCCCAGAAGCTTGGCTAAAAAGGCCGCAAGTGGAATTCCTATGAAATAGCAACTTACGAAATAGGGGTGTCCATAGAGGAAATCGATTAATTCTCCGAGTGTCATAGCCCTAAATTACACATCCATAAGTAATTTAACCGGATCTTCAAGCAATTCCTTTACCTTGACTAGGAATGTAACCGAGCTGCTGCCATCAATGATCCTGTGATCATAAGACAAGGCCAGGTACATCATTGGTCTGACAAGGATTTCTCCGTCAACGACCACCGGTCGCTGCACAATATTGTGCATTCCGAGAATGGCTGACTGTGGCTGATTAAGAATAGGAGTACTCATCATTGATCCGAAAATACCTCCATTGGTAATGGTGAAAGTTCCGCCTTTCATTTCATCTAGGCTTAGTGTACCGTTCCTCGCTTTAGTGGCGAGCTCTTTAATCTTGTGCTCAACATCCGCAAAGTGTAGGGATTCTACATTATGTACGGGTGGAACCACAAGTCCGGTTGGCGTAGATATGGCAATAGAGATGTCAACGTAATCGTGATAGATGACATGGCTGTCGCCATCCAGTGTGGCGTTAACCATCGGCATTTCCATGAGCACCTTGGCACAGGCTTTGGCAAATATGGACATGAACCCCAGTTTGATCCCGTGCTTCTCAACAAATTTATCCTGGTACTTTTTACGCAAAGCCATAATCGCTGACATATCGGCCTCGTTGAAGGTTGTCAGCATAGCCGTATTGTTCTTGGCTGCTACAAGACGTGAAGCAATTGTCCGTCTCATTCTGCTCAACTTTTCAGTCCTGTCTTCACGGCTGAAAAGCATTTTGGCAGCTGATTCATTAGAAATTGTAAGCTCTTGAGCTGCCTCCTGAGAAGATGTCGCGGGACTGCTCACTGCTTTTTGAGCATCTTCTTTTGTTATTCGACCTCCTTTGCCACTGCCCTCTACGGAGGCGGGGTCTACCCCGGACTCACGCATGATTTTAGCAGCAGCAGGAGAGGGATGGCCGGAAGCATAACTGCTCTCCGAGACTGGCTCCTTACCGTCTTCCTTAGATTTACCAGCGTCAAGCTTATCATCTGAGCTATCATCAGGCGTATCGTTGTCTGTGGATGCTTGAACGCTTGTGTCAATTTTGGCCACAAGAGCACCTATTTCAAGGTCATCACCTTCTTCTGCGACATATATGAGTTTTCCTGATGCCTCGGCTGGAAATTCCAGTGTTGCTTTGTCAGATTCGAACTCACAAATGGGCTCATCCAGCTTTACATATTCGCCATTGCCTTTTAACCATGACGATAGTGTCACTTCACTAATAGATTCCCCTATGGTCGGAACACGCATTTCTATGATGCTCATCTTTTATTTTTTTCCAAATGTATAATATTGATATTTAGTATGCGGCTTTTATTTACATAATCTAAAATAAAATTTAGATTAATCTAAATAAATGAGCTGGTATGGCTTTTTATCCAGCTTGAAGTAGTCTTTATTCAAGCTGTCAAGCCTATAGTTCTTATATTCTGTGATCAGGATTTCTGAACTTCCCTCAAACTGTGCTTTGTCTCGATTGTCTGTAAACAGTAGGGATTTGGAGTTTGTTGATCCCATACTCGAAATCAAAAGGGATTCATATGCGGAAGCCCAGGGCAAAATAAGGGAATTAAGTTCATCAGTTGGGTTTATGTAAATTATCCTGTCTTCTTGCTCCAGTCGATCCTGATACCACTCAATCCTCTCACTGTATTCTGTAGAGCATTGAATCCATCTGAACGAGGCAATAAGCATGAAGATGGATATCACAATAAATACGTTCCTGAATTCGATTTTTGCAGCTCCTTCCATGAGGCATAATGCCAAAAACAGAAAGAGAAGATAGTTATTAATCTCATTGTAAAAGCCAAGCTCGCTTCGTGGATTCGAAACAATAAACAGAAATAAACTCATCAGACTGAATGCAGATAGTAAGATAATCTGCTTATAATTCTGTTTGAATATGAGAAACCCTAAAACCAGCACAAAGGCCATGGGCAGTAACTGGTCCCAGTTCAAGATATAGTCTAAGAGGGAAGAAAATATACTTAGATCAATATTCTGGAGATTATTGAGTAATTCAGCTTTTTTATTGGTATCGTACCAATTAGGAAAAAACAATGCTTTACTCGCATAATTGACTCCAAAAATCAAACCCGCCTTTACCAAAACCCTGTTTCCAGTCCCAGAAATGTATTTCAAGCAAAGCATAAATCCGACGCCCAGAATAGATAATGGATGGAGCCAGGCAATACAAGTGGCTAGCAATATTGTGAAAAGTGTTTTATGGGATTCAATACAAACAACCAGGAGAATTATAAGCTGAATGCATAGAATTAATTCTGAGTTGTTCCAGAAAAATCCATGAACAAAGACAGTACTGCTCAGAAAGGCAAAGACTAGAGTGGCACGCAGGTTTTTATGACACAGACTGATATAAGCCTGGATGATTACCGGTATAATAACATATGATATGGAGAGGCACCACATTAAAGTTTTTATGCTGAGTCCCAGTTTGAGAGCAAAGTAGGGAAGTATTCTGTAGATAGCAGCAGGCCATCGATAGGCATTTATAACAATGCCCTCGTCTTGAATCAGGCGAAAGAGAAGAAAAGCATTATCCAGGAATAAGCTTCTCTCCTTGAAATAGAGGCTGGCAAATACAAGCAGGACGACGGCATAGACCAGCCAGGAGGCGTGAAGCCAGGTCTTAGACTGACGTCCATGCAAAATCATTTTATTCAGAGGATTTCAACTGCAATGCCAGTTCATCCAATTGTGCCGTGTCTACTTTTGATGGCGCATCAATCATCATATCCCTGCCGCTTGTGTTTTTCGGGAATGCTATAAAGTCTCGTATGGAGCTTTGACCATTCATAACAGCGTTAAGGCGGTCAAATCCAAAAGCTATGCCTCCGTGTGGAGGAGCACCATATTCGAAAGCTCCCATCAAGAAGCCAAATTGTTGTTCCGCTTCTTCGCGTGTAAATCCAAGCAGATCGAAATTGCGCTGTTGAAGTTCCCGGTCATGGATTCTTACAGAACCCCCACCAATTTCGGCACCATTGATGACCAGATCATAAGCGTCAGCGCGCAACGACTTCATGGTTTCATGGTCTCCATCCAGCATTCGTGCTACATCTTCTTTTTTAGGGGATGTAAACGGATGGTGCATAGCATGAAAACGTTCGGAATCTTCATCCCATTCCAATAGAGGGAAGTCGACGACCCATAAAGGCTTGAATTCGTCTTCTTTCATCAGACCCAGTCGACGACCCATTTCAAGCCTTAATTCACTCAGTTGCTTTCTTGTCTTTTCTGTCTCTCCGCATAAAAGCATGATCATGTCGCCTTTTTCGGCTCCTGCCAGGTCAAGCCAGGCTTCCAATTGCTCGTCGGGGTAGAACTTTCCGACACTGGATTTCAAACTTCCATCCTCATTGTATTTCACGTAGACCAGGCCTTTGGCACCGATCTGCGGTCTCTGTAACCATTCAGTCAGCTTTTTGATGTCTTTATTCGAATACTGCTCAGCTATGCCTTTGGCACATATGCCTGCTACAAATTCTGCCTGGTCAAAAACGGGGAAGCCGCGACCTTTTACAAGTTCTGTAAAGTCGATAAACTGCATGTCAAAACGCGTATCGGGCTTATCACTACCATATTTTTCCATGGCATCGTCATAGGACATTTTTGGGAAATCCGGTAAAGCGATGTCAAGCATGGATTTGAACAAATGTTTGGTAAGCCCTTCAAAGCAATCAAGAATTTCGTCCCGCGTCACAAATGACATTTCGCAATCTATTTGTGTAAACTCTGGCTGTCTGTCAGCCCTCAAATCTTCATCTCTAAAACATTTCACTATCTGGAAATATTTGTCGAGGCCAGCAACCATCAATATTTGTTTGAAAGTCTGAGGTGATTGTGGAAGAGCATAAAACTCACCCGGATTCATCCTGCTGGGCACAACAAAGTCACGAGCACCTTCAGGTGTGCTTTTTATAAGATTTGGAGTTTCAACCTCCACGAATCCCTGACCGCTTAAATACGTTCTTGTCTCGAGGGCCAGCTTACTCCTGAAAATAAGGTTTTGCTGTACCGGTGAGCGTCGCAAATCCAGGTATCGGTATTTCATTCGAAGTTCTTCGCCACCGTCTGTTTCTTCTTCAATGGTAAAAGGGGGTACTTTTGAGGCGTTTAAGACTTCCAGATTGCTGACTTCTATTTCGATATCACCGGTCAATCGATTAGAATTCTTGCTGCTTCGCTCGCGCACGATGCCAGTGGCACGAATGACAAATTCCCTGCCTAGTTTGCGGGCTGCTTCAGTCAGGCCTTGATTCTCATCCAAATTAAATACCAATTGGGTGATGCCATACCTGTCTCTTAAATCGACAAAAGTTAAACCCCCAAGGTCTCTGCTCTTTTGAACCCAGCCGGATAGTGTTACTTCCTGACCGATATGATTCATTCTCAATTCACCGCAATTATGACTTCTATACATATTCCTTAATTATGGATTAGAATAAAAAGTGCAAAATTATGAAAACTGCAGCACAGAAGTTTGGATGGTATTCTTTCTTTTGGCTGATTGGCCAGAATATTTTTGAGGATGATGAACAAAGATTTGATCCTGAGATTTAAGCTAGGTGATTAAACTAATTGCATACTTTTACATGCAGACTGAAAAAACATGTCCACAAAGACCTTAAGTCTTAAAGAAATCAAAGCACCTATAGCGGGTGAACTTGAAGAGTTTGAAAAACACTTCAGGAATTCCATGAAATCCCAAGTGCCCTTGCTGGATAAGATTACCTACTACATCGTCCAAAGTAAGGGCAAGCAACTGCGTCCTATATTTGTGTTTCTAACGGCCAGTGTCTGGGGGGAAATTGGACAGAAAAGTTTCAATGCCGCTTCGCTGATTGAATTGCTGCACACAGCAACGCTTGTTCATGATGATGTAGTAGACGATGCGCACAAGCGCAGAGGCTTTTTTTCGATCAATGCTCTTTGGAAGAATAAAATTGCTGTACTTGTTGGCGATTACCTTTTGTCGCGCGGTTTATTGCTGGCTCTTGAAAACAGAGACTACGACATATTGCAAATCGTCTCTACAGCGGTAAAAGAGATGAGTGAAGGCGAGCTGCTTCAAATCGAAAAGGCCCGACGACTGGATATCGATGAAGAGGTTTATTTTGAAATAATCAGACAGAAAACCGCTTCTCTGATTGCTGCGGCCTGCGCGGCAGGCACAGCGTCTGTAACCGACGATGAAGGCGTGATCAAGAAGATGCGGGATTTTGGAGAGAGGATAGGCATAGCTTTTCAGATCAAGGATGATCTATTTGATTATGGTACGGCTGCTATTGGAAAACCAAAGGGAATAGACATTAAGGAAAAGAAGATGACTTTGCCTTTGATTTATGCCCTTTCAAATGCGGATAAATCTCAAAGGAAGAGGATCATCAACAAGATTAAAAAACGAAGCACAGACCCGGAAGTGGTCAGTGAAGTCATAGAATTCGTCAAATCAAGTGGCGGACTTGAATATGCCGAAAGCCTTATGGAAGATTACAAAAACAAGGCTCTTGCTATGCTTGGATCATGTCCCGACTCTCCGGCCCGGCAGGCACTGTTTAAGCTGGTAGACTTTGTCATTAGCCGCAACAAATAGGATTACTTACCCTGGTGCATCTGTTCTCTCAGGTGCTGCCTCCTGTCCTTAGCAAGTTGTTTGTATTCTTCTGTAGGCTCTGACGAACGGATATATTTGCTGTCATAATTGACCGCTACACTTTTATCCTTGTAGTAGATATCACAAGCGCGGGCCAGATAAAATAAAACCAAGGGATCTTCACCATACTTGTAGGCGTCTTTGTAATGCTCTATGGCTTCTCTGAGCTTCCCAGCATCGTTATACATCCTGGCCAGATTCCTGTGGTATAGGTCTGTATTGGATGAGATTCCTTCATCAAGGGCCTTTTCGTAGTGGTATAAAGCCCATTCTGTGCTATCCATTCTTTCATAGGCTGCAGAATAGTTTTCAAAAGCTTCAGTCATCAAACCAGCGGCCTGATATTGTTGGCCGAGCTTACGGCGGTATACCGGATTTTCGGGAAACAGTTTTCGAAGTTTTGTATAATACTTTGTTGCTTTTGGCGCATTTTTTTCCAGCTCATAGATGGCTGAAAGCTGACTAAATGCTAAGCGGTTAATCGTGTCGATTTGCTCCAGCCTGTGAAAAAGTTTTTTCGCATTGGCAATATCCCCCAAGCGGTAGGCTGATTGAGCCCCCCTTTCATAACAATGTATTTGTGTACTGTCGGTTTCAAAACACTCTTTATAAAGCTCAAAAGCTTTTTGATATTCCTGAAAGTCGTAAGCGGCATTTGCCTCGCTGGCATCCCAATCGGATTGAGCAAAAGCCGATAATGAGACACAGACAGAAAGAAATGTGAATAGAGTTTTTCGAATGTCCATAAGATATAATTCCTGCAAGAATGTAAATATGATTCGAATTTTGTGATTTTGGTTGTATGTTACAAGCGCTTTTTTGTATCCATGGAATGAATATAGCTGCTACATTATCGCATGCCCGCAAGCATTCAAATAAATTGCTTGTCAGCTTACTCGACCCGCAAGGACAGGATCGAAACAAACTTAACCATCTGGTTGTTAGATGCAAAGAAGCGCATAAGGACTTAATTTTTATCGGAGAAAGTCTTGTGTATGAGCCGGTTCCTGATTGGTTTATCATGGACATAAAAGAAATCTGTGATTTTCCCTGTGTCTTGTTCCCTGCTCAATTAGGACAGATTAATGCGCTGGCAGATGGTATTAAAAGCCCCAAGCAAGCCTGTCGGGCTGCCGTGGCAGGAGCAGATCCTGTTGTTATTGCTAATGCTGTTAAGCTTGGGCAAGCAGATATTTCTGATTTTCCGGCTGCCGTTTACGCTGTAACGAATTCGATTAAAAAATGAAGAGGGGAGTAATTATAAGGTCTACAGGTTCTTGGTACGAGGTCAAACTCGAGGATGGTGCTGTAGTCCCATGCAGGATGGTTGGCAAATTCAGACTGGAAGACAAAAAAGTGACTAACCCGGTGGCAGTAGGTGATTATGTGCTTATCCGGGAGGAAGCTGATGAGGGAACAGGTACGATTAAGGAAATACTGGATCGCAAAAACTATGTTATCCGTCAGTCTCCGCGGAAAAAGCATTACCTCCACATACTTGCAGCCAATATTGACCTGGCTGTATTGATAATGACCATTCGGTTTCCACGATTGAAGCAGGGCTTTATTGATCGCTTTCTATTAATGACGGAACCATATGATATTCCTGTACATATCTGCTTTAACAAAGCGGACCTCTATGATGATGAAGATCTGGAGGTTTATAAGCATCTCAAGGCAATATATGAAGATATCTCTTATACATGCCATTTGGTTTCTGCAGAGACGGGGGAAGGTTTGGAGCAATTATCTGAAGTTTTGAAAGGGAAGACCAGTCTCATGAGCGGGCAATCAGGTGTCGGCAAGTCTACATTGATCAGCAAATTATTTCCATCCATTGAACTCCGTACGCAAGAGCTCTCGGACTTTACCGGTAAAGGCCAGCACACAACGACATTTGCCGAGATGTTTGAACCAGAAGACGGCACCCGCATTATCGATACGCCGGGTATAAAAACCTTGAGTTACAATCATTTTGAGCTTCTTGATGTGGCGCACAATTTCAGAGAAATATTTGACTACTCAAGCCATTGCAAATTTGATAATTGTCTGCACAGGGACGAGCCTAAATGTGCGGTCAAAGACGGAGTTGAAAATGGCGATATTTCATTGTTGAGATATCAGAACTACTTGCAGATTCTCGACGAAATAGAGGATCAGAACTATTGGGAAATCAATACGAATTATTGACGATCAAACAAACGGATTATTACAGGAAGCAATAGCAAGTCTGCAACGATTGCACTAATCAGGGTTACAGAGATGAGTAAGCCTATAATCACACTGGGTTGGTTTTTGCTGAACAGCATGACCAGGAATCCAAAGAATAATATGATGGATGTATAGATAATCGCCTTACCGGTTTCGGTAAAGGTGACAAATAGGGCCTTATCGGTATCACTGTATTTATTGAGTGCCATGCGGTACTTGCTCATAAAATGGATGGTATCATCCACAGCAATTCCGAAAATAATTGCAAATACAATCGCTGTCCCGGATTCAAGTGGTATATCGGAAAAACCAATCAAGGCTGCAGCAAAGACAAGGGGAACAAGGTTGGGAATTACAGAGATGAAAAGGTATTTAAACCTCCTGAAAAGCAGGGCCATCAGCACGCTGACAATCAATATAGCAAAGCCGAGACCTTGAAGAAGGGAAGCCCGCACAAATTCAGAGTTTTTATCCAGTATGAGACCTGTTCCTGTTTGTTTCATTGTAACGACAGAACTGTCAATGTTAGCGACTATCCATTTGTCGATATCGATACTGATGTTCTTTATATTCTCTGATCCTACATCCTTCAAACGTGAGCTGATACGCGTTTTTCTCCTGTCCTCACTGATCAGTGCTTCAGAACCCATTATGCTCGTTTGTTTCATGAAGGTTTTAATTCTGTCATAGTCCAGCGAGTCGGGTACTTCATAGCTGCCTGGTTTGTTAAAGTTAAAAAGCTCATTGACACTTTTGACAAGCATAGCTATTGAGCTGCTTGTTTGTATTGCATCTTTGCTTCGCATGTAATCTTCTGTTTTAGCAATGGAAGAAACAACTTCATAATCGAATACATCGTACTGCGGCTTTATGAAACAAGCAATCTCAAGGGGTCTGAATCCTGCAAATTCTTTTTCAAAAAATCCGAAGTCCTCGGTAATTTTAACACCCTTGGGCAAATTTTTCTGCATGTCATAGTTCATGTGGATTCTTGATATCCCTATAGCACTGAGAATTATAAAAACACCAAAGCTCAGACTTATGATTTTAGCATGCTGCTTCGATCGTTGATAGCACCATACCAGGAAATTATGCCAATTGATTTTTGACTTGGGCTTATGGGCGATTTGTTCTTTATCAAAAAGGCTCATCAATGGGCAGGTGAAGAAGATCATTACCAAGAAGGCAACGAGAACGCCCATGGCCGAATTGACCCCGAACTCACGGATAGGCAATATCCGTGAGCTCAATAATGTCGCAAATCCTACAGCTGTTGTCAGAGATGTCATCAGTGTAGCCATTCCAATCTGACGGATAGTTGTTTCAAGAGCTTGCTTTTTTGTATTGCCCTGTACCAATTCATCCATGTACTTTGTCATAATATGTATGACATCACTGGTCCCGACAATAAGCATAAGAATAGGGTAAAGCGCTGCCATGATACTCAGCTGTCTGCCAAGAACGGACAAAAGACCAAGGAAAAGTATGAGGGCCAGACCGATGGAACTGAGTGCAATCAGGATAGTACGCCATCGTCTGAAAATCAATATCATTATGATCGAAATAAGTATTCCGCTGATTACCGTGGAAATAATGATTTCGCGGATTTGAAGAAGTGATAACTCTGTTTGGAAGTATGCTCTACCTAGCATGTGGTAGTCGTCAAACTTGAATGCTTTGAGCTGCTTCTTAACAGCAGAAACGATAGCCCTCGATTCTTCCAGTTGTATACCGTCTGCTGTTTTCAGAGCGACGACCAGAGCTGTAGCATCTTTATTGATTAGATTATAGGCGAAACGTTCATCATTGACAATGCGCAGGCTGTCTGATTTGAGTGTCGCCGCATTATCTGAATCGATTAGAGGAGACATCACCGGGCCAACGGGACCAAGCTTTGGCAATGTGAGATTTGTAAGTGACTGTACAGAAAGTACGAAGGGTACATTATGGCATGAATCAGCGAAGACGCCGACTTGTTCCAGAAAATCAGATTCAAATACCGATGGTTCATTCTTAAAGGCAATCAACAAGAAGTTGTCGTCGGTTTCAAATTCTTTGATAAAGTCCTGGAAAAACTCGAGGTCTTTATCCCCTGTAGGGAAGAACTGTTCAAAATTGAAAACAACTTTCAGAAAAGGCAAAGAAAAGAGGGATGCAATAGACAGCACAGCTACTATTACAATCGAAAGAGCCCTGTTTTTATAGTATGTTTTGTACCACACCTAGGCCTAACAATGCAATTTGAAAAAGGCTTAATGATAATAGGTATTTTTATCATGATTCTGAATATCTGAATATGCTTCGCTTGAGATTTACAGACAATTTGTTGGAGGCCGGGACCGATGAGGCCGGTCGAGGCTGCCTTGCCGGGCCTGTTGTAGCAGCAGCAGTAATTTTGCCGGATAATTTCAGCCATGAGGTTTTGCGGGACTCAAAAAAACTCAATCCGTCACAGAGAAATGAGCTCGCAGAGATTATCAAGGACCAAGCCGTTTGCTATGCTGTAGCGCATATTTCGCCGCAGCGCATAGATGAAATAAACATATTGAATGCATCGATTGAGGCTATGCATAAATCGATTGCGAAGCTTAATACGCAGCCTGAATACATACTGGTGGATGGCAATCGGTTTAAACCCTATAAAGAGATTCCGCACAGCTGTATAATCAAGGGCGATGATAAATACTTTTCTATTGCTGCAGCTTCGGTGCTCGCCAAGGTGGACAGGGATAATTATATGCAACAGCAGGCAGAAATATATCCCAGCTACCATTGGTCAAGCAATATGGGATATCCTACAAAAGCACACAGGGAAGCTATCAAAAGTCATGGCATAAGCCCCTTGCATCGCCTCACGTTCAGGCTTCTTCCTGACGCCGAGCAGCTTGACCTGTTTGACAAATAGGCTTTTCTTGCTCCTTAAAAATCTAATTCACACTGGCAGTACATTTATTAGTAGTTTTGCAGCAAAATTTTGAAAATGAGTGTATTAACGGTTGGTACGGTTGCATTTGATGACATTGAAACACCCTTTGGCAGGGCGGAGAAAGTAATAGGTGGTGCATGTACATACATCTCCTGGGCAGCCAGTTATTTTGTAAATGATATTAGGCTCACATCTGTCATTGGCAATGATTTTCCCAATGAGGAAATTAAAGAATTGGAGTCAAGGGGCGTGAATATGCAAGGCTTGAAGCTTATAGAAAATGGAAAGACCTTCTTTTGGGCCGGCCGATACCATTCTAACATGAACCAGAGAGATACACTGGTAACCGACCTTAATGTGCTTGACGACTTTGATCCGGAATTGCCGGAATCTTATAAAGACAGCAAATACGTCATGCTGGGTAACTTAACCCCAGATATCCAGGCTCGTGTTTTGGAACAACTGACCGCGCCCAAGCTGGTAGTGCTTGATACAATGAATTTCTGGATGGATGTGGCTATGGATAAGCTGAAAGAGGTCATTTCAAAGATTGATGTTCTGACTATAAATGATGAAGAGGCACGTCAGCTTTCAGGTGAATACTCTTTGGTCAGAGCCGCAGAAAAAATATTTGAGATGGGGCCTAAGTTCCTGGTTGTTAAGAAAGGTGAGCACGGCGCCTTGTTGCTGGCTCCCAATGAAATATTCTACGTGCCCGCACTGCCATTGGCAGAAGTCAAAGACCCTACGGGTGCCGGAGATACCTTTGCAGGAGGATTTATTGGATATCTTGCCAAAACAGATGATATAAGTTTTGAAAACATGAAGAGGGCCGTTGTCTACGGTTCAGCTATGGCATCCTTTTGTGTGGAAGAATTCAGCTTGGGCAAGCTAAAAGCGCTTGACCAGGAAATGATTTCCGAGCGTATAGGTAAGTTCGTAGAGATTACAAGCTTCAGCCTGTAAGCAAACCGCAGAAGGGATTAAATTCTAATTAAGACCGTGCTGGTTTTTCTGGTAGAGCCAGATGAGCAGAATGACAAAAAGGAGAAATGCAATTAGAAATTGACCCAGGCAAGCACCTTTTTTACCCCAATTTTGATTGTTTCCTTCTGACATGCATCTAAGTTTTATCCTGCAAAGAAAAAGAAAATATATTTATTCAAACTTATATCTCTTTACATTTATCGGCAAGCCATTTTTTATGCTCATTGTCAAGGTGTGGGGACAGTGATTCAAACACCTTTTTGTGGTAAGTATTCAGCCAGTTCACAGCTTCTTCGCCCAGCAGGTTTTTATCAATAAGACGTTTGTCAATAGGCATGAGCGTTATGGTTTTAAATTCCAGGAAGCCTTCTGTACTGCTCTTAACACAAGTAATGAGGTTTTCAATCCTGATGCCATAGGCTCCTTCCTGATAATAACCCGGTTCATTCGAGCTGATCATGCCTTCGAGTATCGGTCTTGATGCACGCGAAGAGGGAGATGATGAAATCGATTGTGGTCCCTCGTGTACACTGTTGAAAAAGCCTATTCCATGGCCTGTGCCATGTGAAAAATTCAATGTATGACTCCAAAGTGGCTGTCTTGCGAGCGTGTCAAGCTGGCATCCGCTTGTTCCTTCAGGAAAGCGTGCCATCGCCAGCGCAATGTTCCCTTTCAGCACCAGTGTGTAGTTCTTAATTTGCGCTTTGGTAGGTTCAGCGAGGGCTATTGTACGTGTTATGTCTGTGGTGCCATCCAGATACTGACCACCGCTGTCCACTAAAAGAATATTTTCTCGTTTAATCAGCTTACTTGTGTTTTCTTGTGGCCGGTAGTGCATGATGGCCCCGTTAGAGGCATAGCCTACAATGGCCGGGAAACTTTCTCCCCTGTAATGCTTTTGACCAGCCCGGCACTCAGCGATTTTCATGGCAAAGTCATATTCACTGATATCTTGAATACCCAGGTTCTGTTCAAGCCAGTAAAAGGCATGAACAAGGGCAAGACCATCGCGCACCATACAAGCTTCGAAGCATTGTATCTCGGTTTCGTTTTTGCAGGCTTTTAAGAGTAAGGCTGGTGATTCCGCATTAATAATGTCCATATGCGCTACCGAATGGAATAAGTCCACACTTATTTGCCCCTTGTCTAACATGATGCTGTCTTTGGATGGAAGCTTTTCAAGCGCAGTCTGGATAGTATTATAGTTATGGACATCTATGTTGTCTGCTTCAAGTGCTTTGTAAATCCCGTCATTCAATTTGCTTTCTTTGACAAATAAGGTACTGCGGTCCTTTGAGACGAGCAGGAAGGAAATGAAAACAGGATTGCATTCCACATCTGAGGATCGGAGGTTTAATGTCCAGGCTATATCATCCAAGGCCGTAATCAGTAAATGACCTGCTTTTTTCTGAGACATCTTTTCCCTGAGAAGATTAATTTTTTCTGACCGGCTCATTCCTGTAAAGGCAATGTCGTGATCATAAATAGGATCATCTGGCAGGGCGGGTCTGTCTTTCCACAAAACCTTGAAAGGATCTTCTACTGCTTTTACATTAATGTCTTTTTCTTGAAGCTTTGTTGAGATTTTTTCCATGGACTTGGTGTCCGTCAATTCTGCGATCACAAGTAAATTATGCCCAGGCTCCAGTTGTTCAGAAATCCATTCTGTGTACCCGGGAGCACTGCGATCAATTACTTTATGCAACCGTATACCTGTCCCCTGTAATTCTTGTTCGGCCGCTATAAAATACCGTGAATCCGTCCAAAGGCCGGCATCCGTGTGCGTTACCACTACCAAGCCGGCTGATCCGGTGAACCCGCTTATCCATTCCCTTATTTTCCAATATTCCGGCGGGTATTCGCTTTGATGGGGGTCATTGGCGGGTATTATGATGGCATGAGCCCCTTGTTCTGTGAGATAGCTGCGTAAAGCGGATATTCGACCTGAAATCATATTACTAAAATTTATAATGTATTTAATGCTGATAAATAATAAAATAAATATTAATTTTAATTATAATATGGCATTATTATTGTATAGCTTTACCAAATATAAAGTCCAGTTAAACGAGAAGGTGCAAAATCTTGTTAATTTAATTAAGTAGTTGTAAGAACATGCTCAAACAGAATTTAAGCCAAAAGATGATGCAAAAGCTGTCTCCTCAGCAGATACAGCTTATGAAATTGCTTCAAATTCCCACAGCCACGCTGGATCAGCGTGTCAAAGAAGAACTTGAATCGAATCCTGCATTGGAAGAAGGGAACGAGGCAGCTGATGTATATGATATTGATGGAAATGAAGAGTCTGGAGAGGATGATTATGATGACCCCAAGGCTGAAGATTTTGAACTGGACGACTACATAACCGAATATATTGAAGATGACCCCATAAGCTATAAAATAAAAAGTGAGAGTATTCAGGACGTTGAGGAGAAGTCTATGCCTATCGCGGTGCATAGTTCTTTTCACGAATATCTTGAGAGACAAGTAGGAATGCTTGGTATTGAAGATGAAAAGGAACTCAAAATAGCTGAACAAATTGTAGGCAGTATTGATGCCGATGGTTACCTGAGAAGGGAGCCGCTGGCAATAATTGATGACCTCTTGTTTACTTCCAATGTTGATGCTACTGAAGAAGAAATTGATACTGTTCTAATCAAGGTTCAAGGACTGGATCCGGCAGGAGTTGGAGCAAGAACTTTACAGGAATGTCTTATTCTTCAAATGAAAGACAAAATCCTGAAAGAACCCGAGAATCATAAAAAAGCCAAGTCAGTAGCCTTAAAGATTCTGGAAAATCACTTTGACCAGTTTACAAAAAAGCATTACCAAAAGTTACAGAAAAACCTCTTTCTGTCTGAATCAGAATTGAAAGAAGCTATAGAAGAAATCCTCAAACTTAACCCGAAACCGGCTAGCGGCTTCTCGGCACCCAACAGTACTAGCAACCAGTATATCGTTCCCGATTTTATCATCACAAACAGGGACGGTGAGTTGGAACTCAGCCTTAACAGCAAGAACGCACCTGACCTAAGGATCAATGATCATTACCTCGAAATGCTCAAGTCCTATAAGGACTCTACCAAAGGAAGACGTGCCGAGAAGAAGGAGAAAGAGGCGGTGATGTTTATTAAGCAGAAAATAGATTCTGCAAAATGGTTTATTGATGCCATCAAGCAACGCCAGGAAACGCTTTTCAATACGATGTACTCCATCATGCAGTTTCAGTACGACTATTTCACTACAGGTGACGAGCGCAGGTTGAAGCCCATGATTCTTAAGGATATTTCCGAGGTTACAGGATTGGATATATCTACTATTTCGAGAGTGGCCAACAGCAAGTTTGTCCAGACCGAATTTGGGACCAAGAGACTTAAGGATTTTTTCTCAGAGTCCATCACAACACAGGATGGTAAAGAAGTTTCAACCCTTGAAGTCAAGAATATTCTTAAGGATATTATCGAAGCTGAAAATAAAAGGAAGCCCGAATCTGACGAAAAGCTCAAGGAAATGCTTCAGGACAAGGGATACAACATTGCCAGAAGGACAGTAGCCAAGTACAGGGAACAGCTTAATATACCTGTGGCCAGGTTGCGGAAAGAGCTTTAAACCACGGCTCAGATTCCTTTTAAAATATCGATAAGGAGATTGAGTTCCCGCTCGTAGAATGAGCTGATAATTTTGCTTGAATTCGCAATCAATAGTTTTCTTTGCCTATATGTAAAGCCGTTCTGCTTTGTTTGTAAGGAAAAGTTCCGCTATTTTCTTGTTCTCTTCATTTCTTTAGCTGTAAAATAGTTCTTTTTGAATGCGCTTTTTTACCATGCAGGAACGCCATTCTCAGAAAAGGGACAGAGAGACCGAAAGGGCGTAGAGTTGGGGTTATAACTCCATTTATGACATGACAAGGCTTGAACAGCAAATAGATGCATGCCTAAATCTATCAGCAAGTACCAGCGGCTTGTATGAAGAAGGTTATGCCAGCATACACATAGCCCACATAATTGAAGAATGTTTTAAGGGAAACCAATAATGGCTATGATTTTACAAGGGTAGCATCTTTGATCATATACATCATCCTGTTGATATCCGAATCGTTTAGATACAAGGTGCCTTTAAGAGTAAGCTGTTCGGCCGTATATTCTATCGCTTCAGCGGCTTCTACTTCCATAACTGTTTCGGGGCCGGCACCCCCACAAAAGAAGCACATATTATAGGGAAAGGCTGAAAAAATAAACTCCTTGTGTGACTTATAACCTTCAACAGGAATGATGTATCCTTTCACGATAATTTCTGTGCCTTCCAGCGCCTTGATGGGGGCGCTGAAAACAGGCACATCAATCTTAAACCCCATGAGTTCATCATACTGCTTCTTATAGGTGATTTTTGCCAGGGTTTTCCACACACTGGTATTATTTGACTGGGCAGAAAGGCCAATAAACATCCATGATAATACGAGTGCGAGGAGGTACTTTTTCATTCTAATTATTGTTTAATCACATCAATCAGTTCTGCGTTACTGAGTGCATAGATAAGTCCACTTGGATCTCCTGCCTGGATACTCAGTGTTCCCTTTATGACAAGCTTATCCGAAGTGTAATCAAGGGTTTTGCCGCTTTTCATAAAAACTTGCATGGCTGATTCGGGTCCTGCTGCTCCACAAAAGAAACACATATTCTGTGGATAGCGAGAAAACATAAAATGCTGCAGTTTGGATTTCGCTGCCAGAGCAATGATATATCCACGGATTTCAATCTCCTGGCCATCCAGGGCGCTGGCTGGTGGTAAAGGCCGAGCTGTCTCAACGATCATGCCCATCAGGTCGTCAAACTTCGATTCCTTTTCAACCAAAGCCAAGGTAGCCCAGTGGTCATCACTGACTTGTCCCTGTGCATTTGCCGATAGAACGAGAAAGAAAAACAGACTTAAGATTTTCAATTTATTTTCATTGTACTAACAAATATGACAACAAATTATGCGATATGTTGCTTAAGACAGGGTTAATATTCAAGCGTCAGACAGGTTTTCATGTATATCCGTATTGTATGCCATAAGCGCCGGCAGCACTGCTGCCTGGAATCCAATCCCGACGGAGGCAGCCAACAAATACCATTCGCTGCCATGCCATTGCCAGGAAGAAAATTCATAATTATACCTGTCGGCAAGGCTTCCAGCCATTGCCGCCATCGAAAGCTGGGATGCCAGGATACCCAAAACAAATCCCAATAATGACATAATGATACCTTCAAGAAGAATAAGACTGAGAAGGGTTCTGGCTTTTCCGCCCAAAACACGCATGAGGGATAACTCGTATTTTCTCTGTTTTAGGGAATTGAGTAGCGATACAAAAATGCTGATCGCTGATACGATGGCAATCAATACAGCGATGAGCTGTAAGGCCCTTGTTCCGGTGCCCATCATGTCGTAGAGACGGTTTATTTCATAGGCCGGCGAAGCGGCTTGAAGATCTGTGTTTTCATTGATGTTTCTGGGCATAGACAAAGCCTGAAAGTTGGTCTTACTGGTGTATTGGACCAGGATGCTTGTAATTTCTTTTTCGCCATGTTCAAGCAATTGGGAGCGACTCATATCATTGCGATGGTCATGATTGTCATGCTCATACTCGCTGTGCTCATGCCCGGCATGGTCGTGCTCGTGCTCATGATCATGTTCTTCATGATCATCGTGACTGTGGTCCTCTTCCTTTGCCGACTCTGCTTCTTCATGGTGATCGTGCACTTCCCATACCGATTCTGTATTGCACAAAATCAATTGGTCAATCACACTTCCTGTCGGTTCGAGAATTCCGACAACGACAAAGGTGCCGTGCTCATGTTCGAGGTCTTCATCATCATTAAAACCGTGAGAGCTTTGGAATTTAGCACCGAGGCCAAGGTCGAGATTGCTGGCAACCACACTGCCGATAGTTACTTCCAGAAGATTTGACCAGAGCCTTCCTTCTGATGCCTTGGCATCATACAGTTCGAGTATACTGTGGTCCGTACCTACTATCCTGTAACCCTTATAGCTGTCGCCCATCGATAGTGGAACCGATCTCTTGATCAGGGGATGCCCTTCACGCAGGAACGGTTTTGCTTCATCAATGGAGATATTACCTGTTGGTGCATCGATGTGGTACATAGATGAAAGGATCAATTGCAGTGGACTGCCTTTGGCACCGATGACCAAATCAATATCAGCCAGGTTTTTTTCGAATTTGTCTTTGAGTTGAGTATTTACAGAAAGGATAAAACTGATCAGGCCTATACCCAGGGTAAGAAGAACCATATTAAGCAAGAGGCTCAAGGGGTTGTGGGTAATATTTTTCCAAGCCAGTTTAAACAGATTCATATCAACTCAGCTCTATATGATTTTTAAAATACTGCTTGAGGCGGTTGTCGTGTGTTACAATGACCAATGCCGCTTTCAACTGTTCAGACTGATCTTCCAGCAATTCAACAACCTTTTTACAATTTTCATCATCAAGGGCCGAAGTGGGTTCATCTGCCAGGATAAGCCCGGGCTTGTTGATGATAGCCCGCGCAATGGAAAGCCTCTGCTGTTCACCCTGACTCATTTTATAACTTAAAGCCTTTGCCTTATGGTCAAGATTGAGTTGTTGTAGGAGCTCATGAACAGTATTGGTGCTCACGCTATTACCAGCCATCTTTTGTGCCAGCATAAGATTTTCTTCAGCCGTCAAGGATTGGACGAAGTGGGGTTTCTGAAAAACGATGCCAATATTTTGTCCCCTGAATGTATCAAGGTTGTTTCCTCTGAGTGTATAAATCGAAGTTCCGTTTATTGAAACATCACCACTCAGCGGTTTGAACATACCACCAAGAATATGCAGGAGAGTGGTTTTACCAACGCCCGACTTTCCGAGAATCATCAAACTTGAAGATTCTTCGCATTTGATCTCGGGGAAAGTGAAACTTTGTGTTCCCTTGTAGCTGTGCCTTATTTCAGAGGTTTTGAGCATAACAGATTTAGGCTCCACAAGATATAAAACACATTAGGCTTAAGCAATTTTTTAAATTATTTGAGCGTGCAATAAGGGTGGTCAAGGCCATGGTAATACGGTAAGACCTGCATGGCTTACTTGTGTTTTTATGTAGCTTGCCCAGGTCCCTATGGACTATGTTCTGGCTATCCACACAGGACTGAATTCAAAAGGAGGTATACGTGTCGATAGCTCTCTCTTTCATGCTGATGACCGCTCCTGCCATTTTACTTCTCAGAAAGCTCGTTGGCAACGGATATAAGTTTAGGTGCATAGGCCTAACAGGCCTTTCGAATTCTAAACTTTAATTGTCAAAACTTATCTATATAGCCTTGATTTACAAATGCTTGAATGAAAGCCTATTAGGAGTCATGAGAGATCTGTAATCATAAATGTGTATAAAGGCATATTAATTCGGCCAAGCAAGATATAATTCGTACCTTTTTAGCTTATACGGTTTTGTTTTTGTGAGCCGTTAGAGTCGAAAAACAGAAAAATTATAAAAGCAGTTAATGGAAGTAAATGAAGCGGGAGTTGGTGGCATACAACTCAAAGAAGCTTTAGGACGATTTTTTGGATTTGATCACTTCAAATTAAATCAGAAAAAAATCATTGCAAGCATACTGGCTGGCAAAGACACTTTTGTTATTATGCCTACAGGTGGTGGGAAGTCTTTATGTTATCAGTTGCCGGCTCTCATGCTCGAAGGTACCGCACTCATTATATCTCCGCTCATAGCTTTGATGAAGAACCAGGTAGATTCCATTAGGGGATTCAGTGATGATGTTGAGGTTGCACACTTTTTAAATTCTTCTCTGAGTAAAACTCAAATGAAGCAGGTCAAGGATGATATTCTCAGCGGAAAAACCAAAATGGTTTTCATTGCTCCTGAGACCTTGACCAAGTCAGAAAATATCCAGTTTTTCAAGGACGCCAATGTTTCATTCATTGCCGTTGATGAAGCTCACTGTATTTCAGAGTGGGGCCATGACTTCCGGCCGGAATACAGGAAAATAAGGCAAATGGTTAAAGGCATATCTGATGATATTCCTGTTATAGCTTTGACGGCAACGGCTACGCCTAAGGTACAGTCGGATATCGTCAAAAACCTTGAGATGCGTGATCCTGCCATCTATAAATCTTCCTTTAACAGGAAAAACCTCTTTTATGAGATTCGACCCAAGTTGAGTAAAGATCAAAGTCTGAAGGAAATCGTTCAATTCTTAAAGACAAAACCTTCTCAGTCAGGCATTGTGTATGCGCAATCCCGAAAATCAACAGAAGAGATAGCCAAGGTGCTTCAGCTTAATGGCATAGTAGCTGCACCCTATCATGCTGGACTGGATGCTAAAACGCGGAATAAGGTACAGGATGACTTTCTCATGGAAGAAGTTCATGTTATTGTTGCAACCATTGCATTTGGAATGGGCATAGACAAGCCGGATGTTCGATTTGTCATCCATTATGATATACCCAAGAGTATCGAGAATTATTACCAGGAGACAGGCAGGGCTGGAAGAGATGGACTTGGAGGCCATTGCATTGCTTTCTATTCATATAAGGATATCCTGAAGCTTGAAAAATTCCTGCGGGATAAAGGCGTCGCCGAAAAAGAGTTGGCTACACAATTGATGGAAGAGATCATTGCGTATTCGGAGACCAGCTCATGCAGACGAAAATTCCTTTTACATTATTTTGGAGAAGACTTTGATGCCAGGGATTGCGGCAAGAATTGTGACAACTGCAAGCACCCAAGAGAGACTCAGGATGTCACGGCGGAAATGGATGTGATGATACAACTTGTTGATGAGCTCAACGAGCGATATGGGGTTAAACTGCTGGTCGATTTCATGGTAGGAAAGAACTCCCAGGATATCAAGACCTTCAACTTTGACAGAAAGCCCAATTTTGGTTCTGGCAAGGATAAAGGCGAATTGTTTTGGCATAGTATACTCAGACAGGCGATTTTGCATAATCTTCTGTATAAAGAGATTGAAGAATATGGAGTTTTAAAAATTACGGATAAGGGGAGAGGATTTATCAAGGCAAAAACAGCTATTCATATCCCGCTTAACAGGGACTTTTCCGAGGCAGAAGGCGATTTTGTTGCCACCTCTTCCGGGGGCGGAGCAGCTCTGGATGACACCCTGCTTAACATGCTTAAAGATCTTAGAAAGTCTGAAGGGAAGAGACTCAAACTGCAGCCCTGGATAATATTTTCAGAATCGGCCTTGCAGGACATGGCGAGCTATTATCCGATCTCTATGGATGATATGTTGAAGATATCAGGAGTCAGCCAGGCCAAAGCCCGCAAATTTGGAGGGCCTTTTCTCGAATTGATCAAAGACTATGTCGAAGAGAATGACATTGACAGGCCTGATGATTTTGTGATCAAACAGGTTGCTAATAAGTCAAAATCCAAGATTACAATTATTCAGGGTGTCGACAGGAAATTGCCATTGGAAGATATCGCTTCAAGTCTCAATATCTCCCTGGGGGAACTCCTCTATGAGATGGGTCAAATAGTAGGCTCAGGAACAAAACTGGATATCAATTACTACATTGATGAAAATATTGACGAGTCTGTCGTAGAGGATATATTTGATTATTTTTCTGATGCCGAGTCGGACTCTGTCGATAACGCCATTGAAGAACTCGAGGAAGATGATATCCGGCCGGAAGAAATTCATATGGTACGTATTAAATTCTTATCGGAAGTAGCCTTGTAAGGGAGTATCTTAACAATGAGTTCAAGAAAGAAAATACTTATACTTAATGGCCCAAATCTCAATTTGCTTGGCATAAGGGATCAATCCATTTATGGCACCCTAACACTTGATGAAATCATCCAGGCTTTGAAAGACGCGTTCAAGGAGCATTCTATTATTCACTACCAGAGCAATCATGAAGGAGAGCTCATTGATCTTTTGCATAAATATGGCTTTGAGGCAGATGGTATAATATTGAACGCGGGAGCGTATACACATACCAGCATTGCGATTGCTGATGCTGTAAGGGCGATACGTTCGCCCGTGGTTGAATTGCATATTTCAGATATCTATGCCAGGGAGTCATACAGACATAGCTCTTATTTGAAGGAATGTTGTCAGCATCATGTGATAGGCAAGGGCACAGGCGGATATGCTGAAGCAGTGAAATATCTTATTGAGAATTAAAATCCCTTTCCCGGGCTCATCCGCGTATCCATGACGCGTAAGCGGTGCTTATTGCCCAGCCTTAGCTTAGATTTTTTGAATAATGTCCGTAAAAGTAAGCCGACAGCAGTAGAACTTGCCCCGATAATAATTTCCCGCTTGCTCATGGTATAATTGGGAGCAGCCGCGGTCGCAATACCTCCAAACAGGTACCAGCCTGCACTGAACTTCAAGATTCCGTCACCCAACTTTACGACACCGGGGTGCCAAAATCTTAAATAAGAGAAATCGGAGGTATGGAAAAACTGGTCATCAAGAACAATAATTTGGGCGTCTGCTTTGAGGTCAACGATGATGTGTTTTTTCCACACGCCCGGATATTGTGAAACCTGGTATTCCAAGATGTCGCCGGCCACAAACTTTTTTGACTGCGGGATATTGGGTCGTTCCAGTTGAAGGAAAACCTGACTGTTAAGGCTACAGATGCTGAGAAAGCCTGTCAGGAGTATGGTTACCGTATTTCTTAAGCAATTCATCAAGATGTCTTATGATGCTCCTCTCAATAACGGAATAATTTTTTTCTTCTGCCTCAATGTAGATGAACATTAAAGCTAATTTTTTACCAGAGCTTTCCAGGCTGGCCTTCAGCTGGGATTTATTGAGCCGGTAAGCTTCGCGGCTTTGTCTTTTCAGCCTGTTTCTGGAAACGGCCGATTTTATCTTTTTTTTAGGGATGGATATACCAAATTGAAGGGGTTCTTTGTGCTCTTCATTGGACTGCAGAAGGTAAAGCAGCTTGAAAGGATAATAAAACTGGGATAGGCCATCGTCAAAAAGACGGCCTATAAGCTTTTTTGATTTGAGCCTTTCCCCGGCCACTAATGTAAATTGAGGAGTCATACTAGTAACGACTCAAAGGAAGTAAAAATGTCATAAATATTTGTGGTATTACCCAGATGGATAGGGGGATCCTTGGTTATTTGCTGTGCATTTCGTCAGAAACAGTCAGCTTGTGACGGCCTTTAGCCCTTCTGTTGGCAAGAACTTTACGACCATTTTTAGTCGCCATTCTCGCTCGGAAGCCATGCTTGTTGACCCTCTTTCTTTTGGATGGTTGAAAAGTCCTTTTCATGATAAATGTGTTTCTTTATTTTAATCCCCTTTTTAAAAGGATGGCAAAGGTATTATTTATTTAAACAATAACCAACACCCTTTTCGCTTTTTACTTTAATAAATTAACCATTCATGGTAACCAGGAATTCTTCATTGCTGGTTGTCCCATTCATATGCTTTTTAAGGAATGCCATGGCCTCATCCGGCTTCATATCAGCAAGGTGATTACGCAATACATGCATTCGAGTCAGGATGCCTTCTTCCAAAAGCAAATCTTCCCTGCGCGTACTCGACTTAGCAAGGTCGATCGCAGGATACATTCTTTTGTTGGCAAGGCTTCTGTCAAGCTGTAATTCCATGTTACCGGTACCTTTGAATTCTTCAAAGATAACTTCGTCCATTTTAGAACCGGTATCTGTCAATGCCGTTGCCAGAATTGTCAGTGATCCACCGTTTTCTATCTTACGGGCAGCACCAAAGAATTTCTTAGGCTTTTGAAGGGCATTTGCCTCGACACCACCCGATAGTACTTTACCGGATGATGGTGAAACGGTATTGTATGCGCGAGCCAGACGCGTGATTGAATCAAGAAGGATTACAACATCATGGCCACTTTCGGTCATTCTTTTCGCTTTTTCAATAACTATATTAGCCACGCGCACGTGATTTTCTGCCGGCTGATCAAAAGTAGAAGCAATTACTTCTGCCTTAACCGAACGCTGCATGTCTGTTACTTCTTCAGGTCTTTCGTCAATCAGTAGTACAATCATGTAACAATCAGGATGATTGTCAGCAATGGCGTTGGCGATATCCTTCAATAGGAAAGTCTTACCTGTTTTAGGTTGTGCTACTATAAGACCTCTTTGTCCTTTACCAATAGGAGTGAAGAGGTCGATCATTCTGTTGCCGTAGTCTTTTCCGGCAGGATGCGAACACAGATTGAACTTTTCTTCCGGGAACAAAGGCGTCAGGTAGTCAAATGGAATACGCTCCCTTGTTTTTTCGGGATCGAGACCATTGATTTTAGAAACTCTCAGAAGAGCAAAGTATTTCTCTCCTTCCTTTGGAGGTCTTATAGCTCCCTGGACAGTATCTCCTGTTTTTAGGCCAAAAAGTTTAATCTGTGAGGGTGAAACATATATATCATCTGGTGAAGACAGGTAGTTGTAATCGGCAGACCTGAGGAAGCCATAACCATCACTCATCATCTCAAGGATACCGGCACCTTCAATCACGCCATCCATATCGACGTTGAACTTTTTCGTCGTTTCTTCTTTTTTCTTATGCTCTCTTTTGTCTCCTCTCTTGTCGTTGTTATGATGCTGTTTGTGAGCTGTTTCTTCACCAGAGACAGATTCCTGCTTCGGCTCTTTGGGTTCTATGTTCTCTTTTGGCTCTCTATTTTCTCCAGGCTCTCTGCTCTCGGACTTTTGGTTGTCCTTTTTAGCATCTGGCCTTCTCCTTCTCTTTTTCGTCGTTTCTTCCTTTTTTTCGTCGCTTTCTCCGTTATCTGGGGCTTGTGGTTTCTCGACAGCCTTTTCTATGCTTCCACCGGCAACAGCCTGGTGGTCAAGAATTTTATAAATAAGGTCTTGTTTGCTTAGTTTTTTGTAGCCTTTTAGTTCGAGTTGTTCTGCGATTTCTTTAAGCTCTGGAACGAGCATTTCATTCAATTGTAGGATATCATACATGATATGAAGTAATTAAGTGGTTTAAGTTATAAGATTTTGTAATCTGAATAAGTATGAGGGAAATTCTTAGAGAATTCGCGATAGATGAAAGATTCAAAGTGCGAATTCTCTGCAAAATAAACCTATTCCGTTGAAATAAACAAGCCAGTTTACAATTTATTAGCTCCCAGGGAATTTTGAAATGTGGCATGTAAAGCAACTATTCTTAAAGCTTCTCGTAATATTTTAAGGAAGTTTTAGACTTTCATTGTAGTATATTTGTTCGCTTAGAAACTGATGCATATGCTGAGTATTAACAGGATTAGAAATTCGAAGGAGAAAGTCATAGAAGGGCTCAAAAAAAGAGGGTGGAATGATGACCAGCTTTTGATTTTGAATAAGATTGTCGAATTGGATGATTACCGTAAAAAGGTGCAGACACAAAACGACCAGTTGTTATCTGAAAGAAATCGTCTGTCCAAAGAGATCGGACAGTTATATAAAGATGGCAAGCGAGATGAAGCCGATGCCGCAAAGAAGAATGTTGAAGCACTCAAAGAGGATATTTCAGCTAATGAAAAATCCATGAGTGATTTCAAACAATCGCTCCTGGAGCTTTTATACAAAGTGCCCAATGTTCCGCATACCAAAGTGCCTAAGGGTTTATCAGATGAAGATAATGTTGTGATTAAGGGCTGGACAGGTGAAATGCCTCAGTTGGCTGAAGGGGCAAAAGCCCATTGGGATTTAGCCAAAGAATATGGAATCCTCGATTTTGAATTGGGCGTAAAGATTACTGGGGCAGGTTTTCCGGTTTTCAGAAACCAGGGTGCCCGCTTGCAAAGAGCACTGATTAATTTTTTTATCGATCAGGCACTGGAACAAGGTTATGAAGAGATTGTGCCGCCCCTCCTCGTCAATGAAGCCTCAGGAATAGGCACAGGGAGTCTGCCGGATAAGGAAGGACAGATGTATGCTATAGAAAAAGATGCACTCTACCTTATTCCCACAGCAGAAGTTCCAGTCACCAATATCTTGAGAGATGAAATGGTACGCCCTGAAGATTTTCCTTTTAGGTATGTAGCCTATACACAATGCTTCAGGCGAGAGGCTGGATCGTATGGTTCTGATGTAAAAGGGCTGAACAGGGTCCATCAATTTGATAAGGTAGAGATCGTCCAAGTGCAGCATCCTGACAAATCACATGATACTTTGGACGAAATGGTCAAATATGTAGAAGGACTTCTCCAAAAGCTGGAACTGCCGTACCGCATATTGCGTTTATGTGGTGGAGATTTGACCTTCGCTTCCGCCTTGACCTATGATTTTGAAGTCTTTTCGGCAGCGCAAAAGAAGTGGCTGGAAGTGAGTTCTGTTTCCAATTTTGAAGCTTTTCAGGCCAACAGGCTGAATCTGAGATTCAAGGATGAGCTGGGTCAGAGGAGAATGGCGCATACACTGAACGGTAGTGCCCTGGCCTTAGCCCGCATCATCGCAGCATTGCTTGAAAATAATCAAACTGCCGAGGGTATTGTTATACCTGAGGTATTGAGAGATTATACAGGATTTGATATTATAAAGACAAAGTAAAATGATAGGATACATAATTATTATTGGATTCTTTTCTGTTATAGGTATGGTCATGAGTGGCCGCCTCAAGGCTGTATTTGCCAAATACAGCAATTACAGCCTTAGAAATAATATGTCGGGCCGCGAGATTGCCCAGGCCATGCTCAATCATTACGGCATTCACGATGTAAAGATTGTTCCGGGTAGGGGTGCGCTGACAGATCATTATAATCCCAAGACAAAAACCATAGCCTTGAGTGAGCCGGTTTATAACAGTCGATCCATTTCTGCAGCAGCTGTTGCTGCTCATGAGTGCGGGCATGCCGTTCAGGATGCGCAAAATTACCCCATGTTGCAGATGAGATCCAACTTGGTGCCGATTGTACAGATCTCTGCGGCAGCACAGCAGTTTCTTTTTATGGGAGGTATATTCTTTCTTGGAATGGGGGCTCAGAGTTCCCTGGTCTTATTGATATTGATCATCTCTTTTGGAATAACAGCATTGTTTGCTCTTGTAACACTGCCAGTAGAGTTTGATGCCTCACGTCGAGCATTGGCATATCTTGACAGTACAGGAATGACACATGGTGCGGAATATGAAGGTGCACGGAAGGCTCTGTGGTGGGCTGCCATGACTTATGTTGTCAGTGCTTTGGGTGCTTTGGCGGCATTTCTATATTTCCTTTTAAGGTTTATGGGATCACGCGATTAAGTCTAGCTTTCGCTTCCAACCCCGCAATTTTTTGATGGATTTGATAGATGCATCTTTTCCATTATCTTTAATACATATAAAATTTTGAATTATGAGTGAAGCTATTGATAAAGCATTTGGAGACGGCAGGAATGGCATGGATAAAGCAATCCAGCATCTCAAAGATGAATTGTTAAAGGTAAGAACAGGGAAGGCTTCGCCAGCAATGTTGCACGGCATCATGGTTGATTACTACGGAAACCCGACACCGCTCAACCAGGTAGCCAATGTGTCAACCCCGGATTCCAGAACTATTGCTATACAACCCTGGGAAAAGACAATGCTGGGACCTATAGAGCAGGCTATCTTCGCTGCCAACCTTGGACTTACTCCAATGAACGATGGTGAATTCGTTCGGGTTTCTATTCCGCCCTTAACGGAAGAGCGTCGTAAGCAACTCGTAAAAATGACTAAAAGCCTTGCTGAAGAAACCAAGGTTAGTATTCGAAATGAGCGTCATAAGATTCTCAATACAATCAAGCAAGAGGTCAAGAATGGCTTCCCCGAGGATCAGGGCAAGCGCAGGGAATCAAAAGTACAGGACTTGCTTGACCAGTATACAGATACGATCAACAAGTTACTTGAGGCTAAGGAGAAAGATATCATGACTGTTTAGTGCTTTTCATGAGAAATCTAATTCTATTCTCTCTTATTATCATTTTATTTTTTAGTTGTACGCGCAAATCCATGCAGGATAGAGCGTCTGATTTGACAGGCGCAGAAATTAAAGCTGTTTTAATTGATCAGGGAAATTTTTTCAGCCCCTGTGAGCCGAGTATTTCAATCAATCCAACAAACCCTGATAATGTCGTAGCCGGTGCTATTCTTGATAAAGTATATGTATCAAATGATGGTGGATTGAGCTGGACTAAAGACAGGATGAAATCCACTTACGGCGTATACGGGGATCCCGTTATAAGGGCAGATTATGAGGGTAATTTTTATTATGCCCATCTTTCCAACCCTAATGGAAGGCCTTTCAGGGATACGGCATTCTTGGACAGAATAGTCATCCAGAAGTCTGAGGATGGCGGTAATACCTGGAATGATGGCAGCTTTACATTGCCTAGGTCTCCAAAAGACCAGGACAAGCAATGGATGGTCATTGACCCAAGGGATAACAGTATTTATATAAGCTGGACGGAGTTTGACTTATACAACAGCCCATTGGAATCGGATCGGTCCAGGATTCTGTTTTCGAAATCGGAAGATGGGGGAGAAACCTGGTCATTTCCTTATGTTATCAGCCAATTTGAAGGGGATTGTCTTGATGATGATCAGACAACAGAAGGTGCAGTGCCGGCCTTGGGTCCAGAGGGGCAATTATATATTGCATGGTCCTATGATGAAAAGATTTATTTCGACAAATCCTATGATAAAGGGGCGACATGGCTGGAGAAAGATATCCTTGTAGGGGATCAGCCCGGAGGATGGTCCTATAACATACCCGGCTTGATGAGATGCAATGGATTGCCTGTGACAGTGGCTGATATAAGTGGTGGAAAATATTGCGGGAATGTATACGTTAACTGGACAGATCAGAGCAATGGCACTGACGACACCGATGTTTGGCTGGCAGTTTCGGATGATGAAGGAGAAAGCTGGAGCAAAGCCATAAGGGTTAACAATGATAAAGCGGGTAAACACCAATTTCTAAGCTGGATGGAAGTTGACCAGTCTACAGGATATATATATATTGTTTTTTATGACAGGCGGCATCATAATGACAATACCACAGATGTCTACTTGGCCTGGTCTGATAATGGGGGTAAGAGTTTTAGGAATGTCAAGATCAACGCGTCAAGCTTTACACCTACAGCTGCTATCTTTTTTGGCGATTATAATGATATTAGCGTATATAAGGGAAGGGTCAGACCGATATGGACTCAGTTGGATAGTGGCCGGTTGAGTGTATGGACGGCTCTTATCAATTAAGCTTGATTTTTCTTACGCCCACGGCATCAAGTATGTAAAGTTCATTGGACTTACTCAATTGAAAATCACGAACATCTTCTTTTGATTCGTTGGTTTTTAGGATTTTTAAATTGACAGGGTCATAAATCCAAATATGCTTGTCAGGCGACGGTGTAACACTGGTTATATTCCAAAAGCCTACTTCTTCAAAATTGAGAGGATTGATTTCCAAAAGGGTATTGTCAAGGGAGAGGATGGGGCTGATAGTCCGAGAAGAAGACTATGAGCTTGTAAGGATTCTATAAGTCCAGCTCCGTGACTTCACCAAGGCTAAAAAAGAATAGTCACATACAGGATTCAGGTTTTTGTCAATTTTTTTTAAATTTTTTTGATCATTCGGCAGATCTATGTTTTGGAAGTCATCTGTGCTTAACGTAGTATATGTTCCTGTGATTAAATAGGCTGGGTTCCCTTACGACTTTATTTATTCAGGACAGGTGCGGAAAAAAATAGCAGCAATAATTGCCCGAATGGTATATTGTAAATTAAGCCCATAGTGATTGATTAGCTTAATTTGAGCAATTCCATATTTTGGTTCTCCAATCGTGCATAGCTGAAATGATGAATCCAGTCGCCGGTATTGATATAACGGGTTTTCCCATTGCTCAGAGTATAATCGATACTTAAGTGTCGATGACCAAAAACAAAGAAATCTACATATTTATTTTTCAGTTCTCCTTCCGCATATTGTATCAACCATTCCTTATCAGGGCCTTTAAAAGCAATCACATCCATTTCGGATTCCCGTGAGCGTCTGCTGAACCATTTCATGATGGCTAAGCCTGTATTGGGATGAATGCGTGCAAAAAGCCATTGGTTAAGCTTGTTTGAAAATATTTTTTTAATGAATTTATATCCTCTGTCACCGGGGCCTAAGCCATCACCATGTCCTATCTGAAATTTCAGTCCATTGATGTTTACATCTATAGGGTTTTTGTGAATTATGGCACCCAGTTCTTTTTCAAGGTAGTCAAACATCCAGAAGTCGTGATTCCCGCAAAAAATATGAACAGGGATTTTTCTTTCCGTAAATTCTGCCAGCTTTCCCAATAGTCGGATATACCCTTTGGGTACAGCGGACGCGTATTCAAACCAATAATCGAAAAGGTCACCCAAAAGATAGAGGGCTTCTGTATCATCGATGATGCTGTCAAGCCAGCGGACGATCATCTTTTCCCTCTCTTTACTGGGAATGCGTGTATCTAATCCAAGGTGGAAATCTGAAGCGAAATATACAGCCATATGTCAACCTACAAATCTCTTGTCAGCCTCCATGACTGCCTCACAATTCGGGCATTTTCGAAGGTTTTCAGACTCGTAGAAGTTTTTGAATCGTGGCAGAAAATCCTTTTCAATATTGGTCAACTTAAAATAGTCTTCGTGAAGCTTGGTATTGCAATTATCACAAAACCACATTAGTCCGTCTTTTTCATCAGATGTTCTTTTCAGTTCTACGACCAGGCCAATTGAACCCTCTGATCGCATTGGGGAGTGGGGCACCTTGGCGGGCAAGAGGAACATTTCTCCTTCTCTTACAGGAATATCGACGGCTTTTCCATCTTCCTGGATACGCACATTTATGTCGCCTTCGATCTGGTAGAACAACTCTTCTGTTTCATTATAGTGATAGTCCTTGCGGGCATTGGGGCCGGCAACGATCATAACTATATAGTCTCCGGCATCTTTGTAAAGGTTTCTATTTCCTACAGGGGGCTTCAGCTCTTCCCGGTGTTCATCAATCCATTTCTGCAGGTTAAAAGGTCTTCGTACTGCCATTTTGATCTGTTTTTGTGAGAGGTAATTTAGGGATTTTTTCTGTAATTAATGACGACGAAACACGCTCAAAGAATAAAGGGACAGTTCATTTAAGGCCGCCCCTTTACAAATGCTGATCAATTCCAATTCTTTTTATGAAAAACTCAAGCTCTGTATTGAAGACGGATTTCATATAGCAAAGTATTATAGGGTAAGCTCTTTTAATGAAAATTTAACTAAAATCCTCGCGGATTTCCATCTCCGTAATAATAAAGGTGGCCATAAGCCCTTTTTATGATGTATCCAGCGAGAATACCGTAAACAAATCCACCGATGTGCGCCCACCAGGCAATCCCTCCCATGCCTTGTTGGCCGATGCTTCCCATACCACTTGAGAGTTGCTGAAGAAACCAGAACCCCAGAAATAGTGTAGCAGGTAATTGAAAACGAGTAAAAAAAATGATAAAAACAAGTTTGACGCGGGAGCGGGGGAATAATATCAGGTAGGCACCCATTACCGCAGAGATCGCGCCACTAGCTCCTACGGAAGGAATCATGGAAAGAGGATCTGCCAACATGTGAATAAGTGCAGCGACTGTGCCCCCTATGAAATAAAACAAACTGAATCGGGCACTGCCAATTACAGCCTCTATATTATCGGCAAATATCCATAGGAACAGCATATTGCCAATAAGATGCATCCAACCGGCATGCAAAAACATGGAGCTCAGAATAGTGTAATACTCTTTACCTGCCCATATTTCAGCCGGGATCATACCGTAATGTGTAATAAATGATTCTGCTGAAAGTCCAAGTCTTAGCTCGTAAACAAAAATGAATATATTGATGAGTATTAATGAATAGCTTACCAATGGCTTATGGCCTCCAATAATATTATCGTCCCCAATTGGGAATATCATGAACTGAACTTTTTTATCATGTTCCTTCCCAGTTGGTAGCGGTGCACCTCATCGGGACCATCCGCCATACGCAGGACGCGCGCATAGGCATAATATTCTGCCAAGGGGGTGTCCTGGCAAAACCCAAGGCCACCATGAATCTGAATAGCCCTGTCTACAACACGGCAAGCCATGGAAGGCACAACGATCTTGATCATAGCGATCAGATCTTTGGCTTCTTTGTTACCTGCCCGGTCAATTTTATCGGCTGCCGCCAGGGTAAGAAGACGAGCTTGCTCGATTTCACAGCGGCTGGTCGCGATAATCTCCCGTATGCTGCTAAAGTCTCCAAAGGACTTGCCAAATGCCCTGCGCTCATTCGCACGTGCACACATCATTTCCATAGCTCTTTGTGCTGTGCCTATCAATCGCATACAATGATGTATTCGTCCAGGTCCAAGACGACCCTGTGCTATACTGAAGCCAGCCCCTTCTTTTAGTATGATATTCTCAAGGGGTACTTTAACATTTTCAAGATTTATTTCAGCGTGGCCCTCAGGCGATTCATAAAAACCAAAAACCTTAAGAGGCCGCACAATGGTAATACCTTCAGCATCTGCGGGCACCAGGATCATGGACTGTTGATGGTACTTGTCAGCTTCAGGGTTGGTTTTACCCATGACAATAAAAAGTGCCACTTTCGGATGCATCGCACCGGTGGACCACCATTTTCGGCCGTTCACCAGATAGTGATCTACCTTTTTTTCTATAGAACACTGAATGTTACTGGCATCAGAAGAGGCAACGTCAGGCTCTGTCATTAAAAAAGCTGATCGTATGCTTCCGTCAAATAATCGAGTTAAATAATGTTTTTTTTGCTCTTCAGAACCATAGCGTGCCAGGACCTCCATGTTGCCTGTGTCCGGGGCAGAACAATTGAATACCTGAGATGACCAGAGTACGCGACCCATAATTTCTGCCAGCGGAGCATATTCCAGGTTGCTGAGTCCTGGACTGTAAGGCTTATATTCCTTTGGGAGAAAAAGATTCCACAGACCTTTGGATTGAGCCTGGTTTTTTAAAAATTCCATATCAGGAAATTCCTGCCATTCATTTTCAGAGGTAAAATCCCTGTAGGCTTGTTCGCGGGGATAGATGTGCTCGTCCATGAAAGAAAGCAATCTGGACTGCCATTCAACTGCGTTTTTAGAATATTCGAAATTCATATAAGCAATTCTTGCTTATCTCAATATAGCTATAATATTATATCAGGTAACCTCCATCAGCTGTAAATGCAGCACCTGTACAGTAACTGGAAGCATCGGAGGCCAGGAATAAGGCGAGCCCAGCCATCTCCTCTGCTTCAGCTATGCGGCCTGAAGGGATGTGCTTCGTAAAGTTCTTGAGAAAGGCATCATTGGCCCAGATAGCCTGGCTGAATTTTGTTTTTATAAGTCCCGGGCAAATCGAGTTGCTTCTGATATTGTCCTTACCCCATTCCTTGGCTTGTGATTTAGTCAGCATAAGCAGAGCTGCCTTGCTGACACTGTAAACGGATAGGCCGGGGGAGGGTCTGAATCCTTCAACAGAAGCAATGTTGATAATGCTCGCTTTGCCTTTGCTTTTGAAGTGGGGATAACACAAATTTGAAAGGCTGAAAGCCGCTTTGACATTGACGTTCATGATCTTGTCGAAGAGCTCTTCAGACATGGTTTCAATAGGACCAAAGTAAGGGTTGGTTGCGGCATTGTTTACCAGGATATCAATACCTCCAAATGCCTCTGCAGTAAAATTTACAAGTTGCTTCAGTTCTTCCGCTTTCCCTACATGGCAGGCTTTAGCCTTTGCTGATAGCCCTTTATCTTTCAGTTCTTCCGCCACCTGGTCCACAGCCTCCTGGTTTCGGCTGCTGACGATTACCGAGGCACCTGCTTCAGCTAATAAGGCGGCTATGCTTTTGCCAATACCGCGAGAAGCCCCTGTCACAAGAGCTGTGCGGCCGTCTAAATTGAATTGAGCTAAGGCATTTTCCATATCGATCAGGCCAGATTTTCGAATATTCCTGCAATGCCCTGACCACCACCGACGCAAGCTGTGACCATACCGTATTTGTTATTTCTTCTTTGCATCTCATTGAGCAATTGAATGCTCAGTTTTGCTCCCGTACATCCTAGAGGGTGGCCGAGTGCAATTGCACCGCCATTGACATTGACGGTTTCCGGATTCAATCCAGCTTCCTGGATGACGGCCAGTGCTTGTGTGGCAAAAGCTTCATTAAGTTCTGTGAGCTGGATATCATTCAGTTTCAATCCGGCCTGTTTCAGTGCTTTGGGAATGGCCACACAAGGACCTATACCCATATAAAGGGGGTCAACACCGCCTACCGCACAGGCCGCAAGACGCGCCACAGGTTTAAGGTTCAATTGCTTGACCATTTCTTCACTAACCACCAGCGTAAATGCAGCACCATCAGATGTTTGTGATGAGTTACCTGCAGTCACTACACCCTCTTTTTTAAAGGCAGGCCTGAGTCGGGACAGACCTTCTAGGGAGGTATCTCTTCTTACTCCTTCATCGGTATCTACAACATGTGAGGATTCCATGCGCAGTCCATCTTTTACAAATACATCTTCTACGGTAACAGGCACTATTTCATCTTTGAAAAGGCTTCCATCAATTGCTTTTGCGGCGTTTTGATGTGATTTCAGTGAAAAAGCATCGGCAGCTTCCCTGGAGATATTGTATTTTTTCGCCACGGCTTCGGCTGTAGCTCCCATACTGACATGATAATTGAGGTTTTCCATATTCGCTTTGTAGCTGGGTGCCAGTTTGTATCCAGTCATGGGGATCATACTCATACTTTCTGTTCCACCTGCAATATATATGTGACCAAAACCTGCTGCTATTTTACCTACCGCCATTGAGATGGCTTCAAGTCCAGAAGCGCAGTATCTGTTTATGGTGATGCCGGGCACTTCCTTTCCAAGCGCTCGTGCAGATATCAATCTACCTATTTGAAGGCCTTGTTCCCCTTCCGGGTTGGCACAGCCTACGATAACATCATCCACATCCCGCGGATCAAGCTCAGGCACTTGCGATACGAGGTATTTGATTATATCGACGGCCAGGTCATCAGACCTGTAATTTCTGAATCCACCCTTTTTGGCTTTTCCTACAGCGGATCGGTAGCCTTTGATTATGTATGCGTTCATCTCTCTTTTTTAGATTTAAACGTGATGAAAAATAATAACAGTCCTTTCAAAATAATTACTTAATAAGTACAAAGTACTAAGTATAAAGACTCTGATTATTTTGAATAATTGCTTTTAATATTTCTATGTAAGCCAATCAGCATATTCTTTATATGAAAGATTCTCATTGATATATTTTCAAAATCCTGTTCTGCCAAAAACGAAAGATCATAGGCCAGAGTAATTTGACTTTCAAACTCAAAGCTTGACCCTAGGGCAACATTTATATGATATGCAAATTGTTGGTCAGTATCTCTGCCACAACCTTCTGCAATATTGCTGGAAATAGAGATCACAGATCGTTTAATTTGACTCGTAAGTCCAAACAATTCCTCTTTAGGAAATTGATTCAAGCTTTGATAAACAAGTTTAACCAGCTCTCGAGACTCATTCCAAACTTTCAAATTTTTATACCTGTGCATTTTTTCTTGGTACTTAGTACTATGTACTTTATACCTGAAAAGTAATCAATGAGCAGTATCTATGATTCTTTAATCAAGACACCTTGGAAGCCATTAGTTACGCAGCGGCTTATTATTCATAAGCATATACTGTATCCTGTCCAGGGTCTTTTGATTACCGAGCAGACTCAGGAAGGCTTCGCGTTCGATGTCCAGAAGATATTGTTCGCTGACCTGTTGCTTGCCTGTAAGGTCGCCTCCGCACATTACGTAAGCTACTTTTCTTGCAATCTCTACGTCGTAATCAGACATGTAATTACCTAATCTGAACTCATTGATAGCAGTGTATAAGGCCGACAGCCCTGTTCTTCCAAGAACAGTGATGTCTTCTCTTTTATTGCCAGCCACATATCTTTCACTTAATTCAAGAACTTTTTCTTTGGCAACGCCGATATTTTTAAATGTTTTCACACACACCTCATCTTTGTTGCGCAGCAAGAGATTGTGTTCAAAACCTTCATGGGCAGATGTGGCGACTGCCGCTGTTGCTACCGGTTTGAAATGGTCTATTAATGTAGGAATCTGCACGTCTCCTTCAAAAAAGCTGTCCGAAGCGCGCACAGCCATTTCTTTGGTTCCGCCGCCACCGGGAAGCAAACCAACCCCCACCTCTACCAGTCCGATATAGGATTCTGCCGCATAGACCCCTGCATCACAGTGCATGGATATTTCACAGCCACCTCCAAACACATAGCCCTGGGTAGCTACTACTACAGGCACCTTGGATGTACGCATGTACATGGTCAGCTGTTGGAAATTATTGACCATTTCATCCAGCGTCTTGAAGTCTTTTTGCATGGCTACCATACCCACATTCATGAGGTTCGCGCCTACCGTAAAGTTCCTGGCATTATTGCCAATCACTACACCATTCCAGCCTTCCTCTTCGGCTTTGTTAACGGCGCCATACATGGCTTCACCAATTCCTGCACCAATCGCATTGCTCTTGGACCTGAATTCGATGCACATAACGCCATCGCCGATATCGTGCACGGTACATTCACTGTTTTTAATAATTGGTGTTTTTTCGCGTAATGCATCAAGAATAATCAAGCCTTGGGCTGATGGTACATTCTTATAGGATTTACTTTCCAGATCGTAGTATTGCTTGTGTCCGTTTTGCAAGCGGTAAAAGCTATTGGCTCCTGAATCCTGCATCTCTTTGATCCAGGCCGGAATAGACTCACCACATTCCTCTGCAATGGCAATTCCTTTTTCAAGACCCAGAAGGTCCCAGTATTCAAATGGCCCATGGCCCCACATATAACCTGTACGCATCGCATCGTCAACGCTGAATACATCATCCGATATTTCAGGTATCCTGTTGGCGGTATAAGCGAACAGAGCAGCAAAATATTCTTTTAAGAACTTGTTTTCGCGTTCGTCACCATCAACCAGCGTCGTGAGCCGTTTATCAATCAAGTCTATATTCTTGGCTTGTTTGACTGCTTCAAGCCTTGGCTTTACTGAAGGCTCGTATTCCAGCGTCTCCAGGTTGAGGGCATTTATGATCGACTTGCCATTTTCATCCTTCTGGGATGTCTTTTCATAGAAGCCTTTTCCAGATTTTCTGCCTAGCCATTTATTCTCAAGTAAGAACTCTATGTACTTCGGCGTTGCTGGACCATCCAGGCTGTCGATAAACTCATCATTCTTTGCATTGGCCATTACAAACTGTGAAACCTTTTCACCGGTATCAACACCTACTAGGTCCTGCAGTCGGAATGTCGCTGTATTGGGTCTGCCAATAAGAGTGCCCGTTATGGCGTCCACCTCTTCGATACGCATTTTATATTTATCCGTTAACTGAAACAGCTTAATTCCGGACATAATACCGATCCTGTTGGCGATGAAGGCAGGCGTGTCTTTGCAGAGCACGGTCTGTTTGCCAAGGTGCCTGTCTCCAAAGTCCATATAAAACTCAGTAATCTCTGGAGCTGTCCCTTTATGCGGAATGATCTCCAGGAGAGGCATATATCTGACGGGGTTGAAAAAGTGCGTTCCGGCGAAATGTCTTTGGAAATCTTCAGATCTTCCTTCTGCCAGCATGTAAATTGGAATACTTGATGTATTGGAACTCACCAGCGAACCTTTCTTTCGATACTTTTCCACCTTTTCGAAGATGTGTCTTTTTATATCAAGGTTTTCAACAACAACCTCTATAATCCAGTCTGCCTCTCCAATTTTTTCAAAATCATCTTCAAAATTTCCTGTAGTGATGCGTTTGGCAAAGGACTTTGAATAGAGGGGAGCCGGCTTACTCTTTATGGCATTTTTCAAGGCCCCATCGACTATCCTGTTTCTCGCTGAACGAACAGTTGTTTCATTGTCATTAAGATCGTCTGGAACGATATCGAGCAAGAGGACATTCATGCCTATATTGGCAAAATGGCAGGCGATTCCGGAGCCCATGACTCCCGATCCTAGGACGGCCAGACTTTTAATCCTGTGGGTCATGTTGATCTGATTTTAAGATTTGTCTATCTTTTAGAATAATTGAAGCTGAATTTAGCAAATTGGAAATTTAAAATTTAACTTCGAGTAAAGAAACGAAGAAAATCAGTTCTTGGTTTAACTTTCTTTATCTGAATGATAAAAATCTCTACTATGGAAGATTATATGAGTATGGATCACCTCAGGTTTGTCCTGCATGAATTGATAAAAGTTGAGGGTCTTGCAGCCTTTTCGAGATATTCTGATTATGACAAGGATAGTTTCGACCTGCTCTTGCAGTCCACCAAAACATTTGCAGATCAAAGCATGTATCCCGTTTTCAAGGAAATGGATGCTGAGCCGGCTCGGTTTGAAGATGGTAAGATCATAGTACATAAAGCCGTAGGAGAGATCATGAAGTACTGTGGTGCGAATGGCGCTATTGGAGCAACCTTTGATTATGAACATGGGGGTATGCAAATTCCTCATGTCATCGCATCGGCCCTGGCACACATTGGTGAATGTGCCAACAACAGTCTAACTGGATATACAGGCTTGACCGGAGGCTCAGCTAATCTCATTGTAAGTTTTGGCGAGCAAAAGCTGATTGACATGTTTGTTCCCAAAATGCTTTCGGGAGAGTGGGGAGGAACCATGTGTCTGACCGAACCTCAAGCAGGGAGCTCTCTGTCTGACATTACCACTTCAGCCAGTCCGAATGAAGATGGCTCCTATAATATAAGTGGCCAGAAGATATTTATCAGTGGCGGTGATCATGAGTATTGTGAAAATTTCGTGCACCTTGTCCTGGCTCGAATAGATGGAGCACCCATGGGCACGAAAGGTATTTCTCTCTTTGCTGTACCTAAATACAGAACAGGGGATAATGGCCTGGAAAGTAATGACGTCATTACGGCGGCGGATTTTCAGAAAATGGGGCAGAGGGGTTATTGTACAACCCATCTTGTCTTTGGAGAGAACAATAACTGTAAGGGCTGGCTGGTAGGTCCTGAGAATAAGGGCTTGAAATGTATGTTTCAAATGATGAACGGTGCGCGTATAGATGTCGGCCTTACGGCAGCCTCCACCGCTACAGCAGCTTACTATGCGTCCTTGCAATATGCCAACGAGAGGCCCCAAGGAAGACGCATTCTTTCCGGTGGCGTTAAAAATAAGGAAGCGGACCAAACGCTGATTATCAAACACCCTGATGTGCGTCGTATGTTACTTTTCCAAAGGGCGATCACCGAAGGGGCTGTTTCGCTATTGCTTCATGCTTCGTATTATGAGGACCTTTCTAAAGTATCTGAGTCAGAAGAGGAGCGTACCAAGTACCATGACCTTCTCGAATTGATTACACCTATCGCAAAGACCTATCCTTCAGAGATGGGTATCCTATCGATCAGTAATGGATTACAGGTACTGGGAGGTTATGGTTACTGCACCGATTTTCCATTGGAGCAATATTTCAGGGATATACGGATCATGGCAATATATGAGGGAACTACAGGCATTCAGTCACTGGATCTCTTGGGAAGGAAAATAGTCATGAAGAATGGAGAAGCTATGAAATTGCTTACCAAGGAAATGATTCAGACAATCCGTGAAGCCGAGAATCATGATGATCTCAAAACATATGCAGGAGAGTTGAAGTCGGCTTCCAAAAAGCTGGAGGATGTGCTTATGCATCTCCTGCAATATGCCATGAAAGGGGACCATGAACGTTATATAGCCGATGCAACGCCATTCATGTTTATGATGGGGCATATTGTGATTGCCTGGCAGTGGCTGAAAATGGCAACGCAAGCCAAGGTTTCATTGCTGACAGGCAACGGAGAATTTGAAAGTTCCTTTTATGACAACAAGATTCATACTATGCGGTTTTTCTATAAGTATGAACTGACAAAGATTGATGGCCTGGCTCGGACGATCATGCATCCTGATGCCCTGACCATTCCGGAAGAAAATAAAGCCATATTGGCTCATTGATAAATTTAAAGCAATAATTCAAATGAATTTAGACACAGTTTTAGAACAATTCAACAAGCAGGCCGGGAATACCAGTCCTATAGGTGGCACTATCAAATTTGTCCTTGACGGTCAGCCCATTTATGTTGATGGCTCCGGTGATGGTAATGTCGTTAGTGCAGAAGATAAAGATGCCGACTGTACCATCACAACGAGCATGGAGACTCTTCAGCAATTGCAGTCAGGGGACCTAAATCCTATGATGGCTGTTATGGGTGGAAAAGTCAAGATCAGTGGTGATATGGGGCTGGCAATGAAACTTCAAAACCTAATAGGATAAACATAAGATATGCATCGATAATTCAATAGTGCAACCAATCGTTGCGGATATCCTACAAATAAAAATACCGGAATAAGGAATTGATCATGTTAATTCCAAATTCCGGCATTAAAGCATTAAAACATTAATTCAATCTCTTCCCAGCCACCAGCCGGCAACACCACCGTTGATAGCCATTGAAACTGTTGCTCCAATAATATCAATAATGGCGTATGTAGTATTCATCAGGTGATTTCTGCCCAGCATCCAAAATAATGGCGCGTAGGAATCCTCGCCTGGTGGCCGGGACTACAGCCTTGATTTTGCCATCCTCTATTTCTTCATCCTTTCTCCAACGTCCGTCTGCAACTGCATTTCTACTTTTAGTTTCGTAGGAAATGCCTGTGGTTTCTAAAGGCGTTCATCTTCAACCCCGTTTCTCAATATTCCGACCCCTGCTGCCTCAACTTCTACTATATCACCGGGTTTAAGATAGATGGGAGGATCAAAGCGTGCTCCGGCACCATTGGGTGTTCCTGTGGATATCATATCACCAGGCTTCAGGGTCATGAAAGTGCTGAGATATGAAATGATGTAGTCGAAAGGAAACATCAGGTTCGAAGTGTTGTCATCTTGCCGGACCTCTCCATTGACTCGGGTCTGGATATCGAGATTGGTATAATCCTCTACTTCATCTGCTGTCATCATCCAGGGACCGATCACCCCGGTGTTATCAAAGTTCTTTCCTTGAGTCACATTGAATTTGGCGTGTCTCACCCAGTCGCGGATGGTACCTTCATTCATAAGGCTTAAGCCGGCTATATGATTGAGGGCATTTTCTTTCGGAATGCGCCGACCACCCTTTCCAATGATGATGACAATCTCTCCTTCGTAATCGAGTTTTTCGGATTCTGGCGGCCGTACAATATTGTTGTTATGTCCTACAAATGAATCAAGGTATCTCAAAAATACGCTTGGGTATTCAGGTAAGTCCGAGTTGTCCTTGTATTCCGCATTGCGGTTGGCATAATTGACGCCGATGCAGACTATCTTTTGCCCCGTAAGTATTGGCGGAAGGTATTCAATCTCGCTTTCGAAATATTCTATGGGAAGTTCTCTGGCTATCTCTTGCAGCCTGTCCATGGCATCCAGTTCTATCCATTTGCGGAGATCTTTGCCATGGTGTTTTCCGATATCTGTGAAACCTAATTTTCCATCCCGCTCTACCAAGGATCCGTATGTTATTCTTTCCTTGATTTTATAGCTTGCAAACTTCATTTGTATGTGTCTATTGGTTTATCGAATTGCATTAAATGTCAAGTCTTGTCCTTTCTTCAGCTCCTTTATTTCTGTAGATATTATGATTTTCTTGGATGACACTTCTTCTTTGAGATAGTCTTTCATCAGTGCCATCCCTATTTCTGAGAACTGCGCCAACACTTCCGGACATCGTCCTTCCCTGAGGCGATACAAGAGATTGACCATTTTATAGTCCTGCTGGCCATCCACTATAAAATAATCTTCAGCAGGCACAACGCGGCATTTGATACCTAATCTGGCGGCATGTCCTGTGGCCACCAATTGCTCGTTGAGGTCTTTGAAGAATGACTGAAAATCCATCGATACATTGGAACTGCATTCTAAGGTGATGTGTGGCATAATAAGGATTTATGCAAAGCTAAGGAATATAAGATATGAAGCTTAAAGCTTGAGTGATTAATTGAGTTGAAATAGAAATAATTGCTTTACGCAAGAAGCAAATTTTGGGATTCAACAACCAGGGGCAAACTAATAAAAAAGCCCCATAAACAGGGGCTTCTTATGTAGCGTGAGGCAGGCTTGAACTGCCGACCTCAGGATTATGAATCCTGCGCTCTAACCAGCTGAGCTACCACGCCGTGAAACAATTGGTGGCGAAGCTGCTGCTGCCTGTCCGCCGATGCGGAGGGGAGGCGGAAGCTACCACGCCGTGAAATCGGATCGCAAATATATAGCATTTGCAACAATGGGACAATAATTATTCTGCACTTATATTTATTCATAGAGGCCTATTTTTCTTATTTTAACTGTCTCATTTCCAATTATTTCCATAATGACACAGATGTGTTGTGCATCTAATCATCAAAAAAAGCATTATGGAAAATCCTGTATTTCGTCTTAGGGACTTTATTCGATTACTCTTAAGTAGTATTCCTTCACTTATTGTTTTAGTACTATTACTGCTGCTACTGACAGGCATGGAGCAGGGCTTGACAATCATTGTGGATCTCTTTGATAAGCCTGAATTTCTCATTTTAACTATCCTGATTATCAATTTTCTGGCCTTAATAATATCCCACTTTCCATATTACTTTGAGTTAGCAATAAAGGATAGAGACTACATCATTCCATGGCAAAAGAGAAGATTCCTAGCTGTATTGGGATTTATATACCATAACTCTGCAGACTCTGATAAGATAGAGGAAGCTAAATCGGAAGAGCTTAATCAGGTTATGCAAGAGCATTGGTTTTTAGGCTTTTCAAGGCGCCATCTCGGGGTATTGACCTATGGTCTGTTTTTCTATATCCTCATTTTTGTGCATAGCAATATTTTTGAAATTCATGATAACGTCCAATGTGCAGGCTTTAATGGGGGAGACAAAGCTATTATATGGTTTTGGAATCTTGTTTTCATCATTATTCATTTGAGCCTTTATACCCATTTTAATAAACTCAATGGCAGGATAAAAGAATATAAGCCGATTCAAGGTGATCAGAGCAGGCCTGTTCAACAAGAGCTGTTTGAATTAAGGGATTCTGTAAAATTCCAGTTATACCTCTTCAGCTTTCTTCTCTTGCTTAACATGGTTCTTGTAAGCATTCTTTATCTGACCAGCCATAAAAATGGATGGTCACTAGCCAATCTGAATCTTTTGATCTGGATCTGCAGCCTGAATGCCATAACGTATATGCACTTTAGGTTAGTCCGGCCTTGGTTTGTTTACATGTTTGGTTCAGATGATGAAATTAGTGGAGAGAATGACTATCCAGAGCGCATCCTGGGAGAAGAATTCTATGTAGGCTCCTTTGTCAAGCCGTTCCGATATCTGGCTTCATCTCCTAATTATTTAATTGCAATGGGGGCGTTTGGTATGCCTGTTACTTTATTCACTATCGTTCCGGGGATATTTTCGGACGACTATATTAAAGCCATTCATCCCATTCCACTGATGTTGATTTTAATTATCTTTTATTATTCTGCATTTGTTATTCTGATTAAGCAATTTATCTATTTGCGAAGCAGGATTACCAAACAATCAGTTGAATCAAAACTGGCCTTTAAAATTCAAGCCGGTGGAATTGTGCTGGGATTATCGGCGTTGCTTTTAAGTTTTTTCTTTGTAGGTCATGTCAATAACGACTTGCATAGTTTATCATTGGTAGAAAAGCAGGCAGCATCTCAGCTTGATGACTTTATTAAAAGTATCGACAGTTCCAGGCATTATTTTATCCTGGGATCTTATGGAGGGGGATTGAAAGCGAACAGTTGGAGCCAATTTATTCTCAATGAAATTCACTACAGGACACCAAAGGTTTTTAACAAAACCCTTTGTTTATCTGGCGTGTCAGGAGGCGCTATTGGGCAAGCCAACTTTGCAGCGTTAAAATACCACTACCCAAATTATGACTATGATTTTTATGATGAAAAGATTGTTTCTGTTGCCGAATCCAATATGCTTTCCAATGATATTTTTGGATGGCTGTTCAAGGACTATTGGCGGGAATGGTTACCCGGTGAAGACCGGTTTCAAGGGAGGGATCGGGCCTATGTGTCTATGCGCAATTATTCACAATCAGCATCAACAAAGCTTTCGGAACTTGAAATTTCGCTTTCAGATTATTGGAAGCATATACGAACGACACAATATTATCCCGCTATAATATTCAACACTACGCCAACGTCAAGCTGGTATGGCGTCGCTTGCACTTTGGACGACATTAGCTTTCCTAACGCTTTGGATATAGCGGATCATTCGTACATACATGATGAGTCAGATTATGTTTATTATGAAAAAGCTAAAAGCTATAGCCTTAGTTTTTATGGAGCGGCTTCAACAAGCAATAGGTTTCCCATTTTTTCACCTACAGCCAGGATACCCCATAAAGGGCATTTTGTAGATGGTGGATATTTTGAAAATTCGGGATTGATGAATGCCTATGCCTTCTACTCCAAGCTGAAGCCATCGTTGGATCCCGATCATGAATTGCATTCAATCAATATTGTCAATGATAAAAACCTTTACATACTGTGGAAGCTCAGAAAGAATAATATTCCCATTCGGAACCATCCAGAGCCTCATGTCAGTGAATTGGGTTCTATTGTGAAAGGCATTGTCGCACTGGAACGCATGCCTCGCTATTTTCGGTCAGTACTTGATGAGGATTCAATAGATCGAGTGAATATTTTTATGCCCTATATTTTTAGTGAAAATGATATTCTTCAATGTCTTAAAGCAGATAAGCTTAAAGCTGTACCTGATGCAGTCATTAAGAATCTTGTATTGCAGAATAAGACAGATATCCTGAATGCTCTTGAAAAATATAACAGCACCTCAGGCAGCTATAAGCTGCAAAAGTGGGGACTCGTCACACCTCCCCTGGGGCGATTGCTGAGCAAACCGGCAGTGGCCTATCAAAAGGCTATGATTTACCATCATACTGAGATTCAGGATGTCATTTCTGTATTGGACAGTTTGTCACGAATATAAAATTTTTAAGACTGCATAGCATTCAGAATGGCAATACTATCACAAATGCATATTATTGATTACATTGAGATCGACCCTAAAAATTTGATCAGAAATGAAGACAATCCATTCTATAAACCCCGCCACTGGAGAGCATCTCAGGACCTACCCATTATTATCCGACGCAAAAGTCGAAAACATTCTGGAGCAGTGTCATCAATTCTGGCATAGCTGGCGAAGAACAGATGTTGGACACAGGGCAAAGCTGATGCATAGAGCTGCGGAGGTGCTAGAAAGCAATAAGGAAAAGTATGCGAAAATGATCACCGAAGAGATGGGAAAGGTCTACAATTCTTCCTTGGGCGAAATTACAAAATGTGCCTGGGTATGTCGATATTATGCAGATAATGCAGAGGCTTTTCTGGCGCCAGAGTATATCGAAACGGACGCCAGGAGTTCATATGTCAGCTTTCAGCCTATGGGTATCGTATTGGCAGTCATGCCTTGGAATTTTCCATTCTGGCAGGTATTCCGATTTGCAGCTCCCGCACTCATGGCTGGAAATGTGGGCATACTTAAGCATGCATCAAACGTGCCCGGTTGTGCACTATTTATAGAGGAAGTTTTCAAGGAGGCAGGTTTCCCTGAATATGCCTTCAAGAGCCTGATCATCTCAAGCAGACAAGTCGCTTCTGTCATTGAAAATCCGCGAGTCAAGGCTGTGACCTTGACCGGTAGTGAGCCGGCCGGAGCCTCGGTGGCTTCCACGGCGGGAATGAAAATAAAAAAGTCAGTACTTGAGTTGGGCGGGAGTGATCCATACATCATTCTTGAAGATGCGGACCTCTCATTGGCTGTTCAGCAATGTACTTTTTCTAGATTACTCAATGCCGGTCAGAGCTGTATAGGTGCCAAAAGGTTTTTAGTAATGGATTCGATCTATGACGCATTTCTTAGCTTATTCAAACAGAGCATGGAGAATGGCAGATATGGTGATCCCATGACAGATGTTACTATGGGCCCTTTGGCCAGGCATGACTTGCGTGATGAGGTGCATCAGCAGGTTTTGGCCAGCATCGAAGCGGGGGCAGAGTGTATTTTAGGCGGTGAAATTCCCGACTCGCCAGGTGCCTTTTATCCGGCAACCATATTGGCTGGCGTGACGAAAAATATGCCGGCATATCATGAAGAGATTTTCGGGCCTGTTGCGACAGTGATAAAAGTGCATTCTGTTGAAGAGGCTATTTTTATAGCCAACGATACAGAGTTTGGCTTGGGAGCAGCTATATTTTCAAGCAATATTGAAGAAGCTGAACGGATAGCTCGTGATGAAATATTTGCAGGCAGCTGCTTTGTCAACCAGTTTGTAAAATCAGACCCCCGATTGCCTTTCGGGGGGATTGGAATCAGTGGATATGGAAGAGAACTCAGCCATTATGGCATCAAGGAGTTTGTTAATATCAAAACTGTTTATGTGAAATAGAGCAATCGGGATCTTTCTGTAAAAGCCTAATGAGCATTTATGAGTAAAGTACTTTGGCAAGCTAGCATAGAATTCATCGAACAGTCCAAGCTTAAAAACTATGAGCTGTGGTTGAAAGAAACTTATGGTCTGGAATTCAAGAATGCTGAAGATTTGTGGCAATGGTCGGTTGATCAATACGACTACTTTTGGGAGAGCATCTGGGAGTATTTTGAGATCATGCATGACGGAAGCTATGATGTTGTGAGTTCTTCCACAAAAATGCCGGGTATCAGGTGGTTTGAAGGGACAAGACTCAATTATGCGGAACATTCTTTTCGCCATGCCAATGAAAGTAGAGATGCACTCATTTTTGTCAATGAAAATCGGACCCAGCGAATAAGTTGGAATGAGCTGCAAGCTAAGGCAGCAGCTCTTCAGAACGCGCTTAAAAACTATGGCGTAACAAAGGGTGATTGTGTAGTAGCCTATCTGCCTAACATACCTGAAGCCATTATTGCTTTTTTGGCTGTGAGCAGTCTTGGGGCTATATGGTCCTGTTGTTCGCCTGACTTTGGCGTGAATACAGTAGTTGAACGTTTCGAACAGATCAAGCCCAAGGTCCTCATTGGAGTAGATGGTTATCAATACAATGCAATAAGTTATGATCGTAAATCCAAGCTTAAAGCTATTGCTGACAGCCTTGACGAAAGCCTGGGGCAAAAGATTCTTGTGTCCTACCTTGATGAAAATAGTGCATTGGATGGTTTCGACTCCTGGAATGCAGTTCTAGAGACCAGTAGAGAAGCTGCAGCACTTGAATTTGTCCGCGTAGGATTCAATGACCCTTTGTGGGTTTTGTACTCATCCGGCACGACAGGCAAGCCTAAAGCGATTACCCACTCACATGGTGGGGTGTTGCTGGAACATTTGAAATACCTGTCTCTCCATAATGACGTAAAAGAAGGTGAAAATTTTTTCTGGTTTTCCACTACCGGATGGATGATGTGGAATTTCCTGCAGGCTACTTTATTGGTAGGGGCCACACCGGTATTGTATGATGGCAGTCCTGGGTATCCTGATCTGAATATTTTGTGGAGGCTGGCAGAAGAGCTGCCTATTCATCATTTTGGCACCAGCGCACCATACCTTATTGCATGCATGAAGAAATCCCTTAGGCCGGGAAAGGAGTTTGACCTGTCCCCATTGAGGTCTATAGGTTCTACAGGTGCGCCATTGCCATCAACGGCATTTGAATGGGTATATGATAGTATTTCGAAAGAGGTATGGTTGTGTTCTATGAGTGGAGGTACGGATGTATGTACGGCTTTTGTTGGTGGGCACCCATACCAAGATGTCAGGAGTGGTAGGGTACAATGCAGGACTTTGGGCTGCGGTCTTTTTGCGTATAATGAAATGGCCGAAAAAGTATTTGGTTCTCTCGGTGAGATGGTTGTGGAAACGCCCATGCCATCCATGCCCATCTATTTCTGGAATGATGAGGGAATGAAGAGGTACCGGTCCAGTTATTTTGAGTCGTATCCAGATGTGTGGTGCCACGGGGACTGGATCAAATTGTATGCGGATGGCTCCTTGAGTATTCATGGCCGATCCGACGCTACTTTGAACAGGAAGGGCGTCAGGATAGGGACTTCAGAAATATATACAGTACTTGACAGGATGGAAGGCATAAGGGATGCACTGATCCTGAATATTGAGCAAAAAGATGGAAGTGATTTTATGCCATTGTTTGTCGTACTTGAAGAAAGTAAAATACTTGATGATGAGATACGTCAAAGCATCAATCAAAGCCTCAGAAAGGAATGCTCTCCTAGACATGTACCTGACCGTATTTTCAGTGTTCGGGAGGTGCCCTATACCTTAAGTGGCAAAAAGATGGAAGTGCCTTTAAAGAAAATATTTATGGGCATGGATGTTTCTAACGTGATGAATAAGGATGCTATGCGCAACCCGGAATCTCTGTTGGAGTATATTGAAATCGCAAAATCACTATAGAGTATATTATGAATAAAGCGCGTGTTCAATCACTGTGGATATATCCTGTTAAAAGTATGAAGGGCATTCAGCTTTCTGAAGCCTGTGCTACCAGTGAAGGATTTGAACATGACAGGCGTTGGATGTTGGTGGATGATAAAGGCACCTTTATGACCCAGAGAGAACATGCTCAATTGGCTTTGTTTGAATGCCAATTGGAACACAGCAGTTTAATAGTAAGCTATGAGGGTGATAGCATAGATATACCGCTTAATTATCGGGATCATGAGATCATCAATGTGAATTTATGGCAATCATCTTTCAAGGCTGGGGTAGTTTCAAAGGAGATTAACAGCTGGTTCTCCGAGCGCTTGAATATAGATCTTCGATTTGTACAAATGTTGCCAGAACACAAAAGGAGACGTAGCATTGCAAAGTCACCATATCGCTTTGATGTTGGTATGGCAGACGGCTATCCGTATTTGGTTTTGAGTATGGAAAGTGTGGATCTGCTCAATTCAAAATTGGAAAACTCGGTGGACATCAATCGATTCCGAGCCAATATCATTGTAAGTGGGGTGGGAGCACATGGAGAAGATGGCTGGAATGAATACTCTATAGGTGATGCCTTCTTTAAGAATATCAAACCTTGTCCCCGATGCGTCGTTGTAACCATTGACCAGGAAAGTGGCGAAAAGGGTGTAGAGCCATTGGCAACGATGTCAAAATACAGGAAGCAGGGCAGGCAGGTGATGTTTGGTGTGAATGCGGTGTGTATTAAGGAAGGTATTCTTGCTGCAGGCGATACTATAAATAATCATAAGTAAACCATAGATATTTTGGTTTTCTAAGCTTTGCTAATTTAATATTTCGTAGTGCTGATTTTCATTGTATAAATAGAGGCTATTCTCAACTTAACAAAACGAAAGCGCTATGATATCATCAAAGGTTTTAAGCATATTTATTTCAATTTTTTTCTCATCCCCGGTTTTGCCGCAATTTAAGCTTGATGGTGGTTTGTTATTGAAGGATATTGTGCACAACTATGAAGTTATAATAGACGGTAGAGGATGCTCTGGATTGGACGGTGTAATAGAGAATTATTTGCTAGCGATACGCATAAACTTAAGTATCAGCTTGTCAGGCTTCATTTCGATGATATAAATACTGCTTCAGGATACCCCATAATGACTGGTGTATTTTGATTAATGATACAGGTTCTGGGGGAGCCAATTATTTTTCGGTTGAAGACGCTACAGCCTGGAGGACTTCTTTTTTGATTGAAGCAGGAGCACGGACAAATGCTCTGTATGCAGATGATGGGGGACGAATAGCTATAGGTAAAATTACTCTTGTTTTTACAACACAGATGAAAGTTGGTAACACCCCAACAGTCCGACTTGAGCAGGATGGCTCAAGTGAATTTACAGCACAGAAGTGTGTTGTGGCAGGGTATGAGGCTGATTTTTTATCAGTTATTCTTCGGAGCAAAATAAATCAATATTGAGACCATATGCATAATAATAAGGTGTGGACTACTCAGAAACGGGTGCCAGTTCTACATCGAGGCCGTCAAGGCTTTCCTCGATTTTAATTTGACAGCTAAGCCTGCTGTTGTCTTCCACAAAGAAAGCCTGATCAAGCATGTCTTCCTCATCCTCAGATGGATCTGATAATTCATGGTCTGAATGGATGTAGCAATGGCAGCTTGCGCAAAGAGCCATTCCTCCACAAACACCCTCAACGGGTAAGTCATGTGCCCTCAATACTTCCATCAGGTTGAGGTTCATGTCGGTTGGGGCTTCAAGGGAATATTTCTCTCCCTCTCTATCGGTACATGTGATTGTAATGAGCTTCTCCAAATCAGTTATGCATTTTGTCGAAAGCCGCCTCAAATCCATCTATACCTGTAACGGTGGTGTATTTGAAACTGAGCTTTTGGTCAGGGTATATCTGTTTGAATGCTGATTGTACCATCAGGGTGGCCTCATGAAAGCCACACAGGATCAGCTTCAGTTTGCCCGGATAGGTATTTATATCACCTATCGCGTAGACACCCTCTACATTGGTACTATAATCAAAAGTGTTTACTTCGATTGCACTCCTGTCGATATTCAATCCCCAGTCAGCAATGGGACCAAGTTTTGGCGTCAGACCAAAAAGCGGAATGAAATGATCCACCTCTTTGGCAAATTCTCCATTGGCCTTACTTTTTATAGTCACTGACTTGAGAGATCCATTGCCAGTGACCCCGACAGCTTGTGCTTCAGTGATAAGATTGACTTTATTGGTGCGGGCCAGCTCCATCACCTTATCGACAGAGTCAAGTGCACCCCTGAAGCTTGACCTTCTGTGTATGAGTGTCAGCTCACTGGCAATATCTGAAAGTTCGATTGTCCAATCCAGGGCAGAATCACCTCCGCCTGCAATCAATAATTTTTTATTTCTGAATTTCTCAGGATCCTTGATCATATATTCGACACCCTTCTCTTCAAACGCGTCGATCCCTTCAATAGGGGGTTTTCTCGGTTCAAAACATCCAAGGCCCCCCGCAATAGCGATGACCGAAGCTTTTATGGTGTTGCCCTTATCGGTGCTTGCTACAAATTTTCCGTCTTCATCTTTTTCGAATGATACAAGCTTTTCTCCCAGGGTAAATCCCGGTTTGAAAGGTGCAATTTGTTCCATCAGCCTGTCTACCAGATCTCCGGCCAGGATGGAAGGATAGCCGGGAATATCATAAATCGGTTTTTTGGGGTATACCTCACTAAGCTGCCCTCCCGGTTGTGGCAACACATCAACCAAATGACATTTGAGTTTCAACAGCCCAGCTTCAAAAACCGTGAATAGCCCTACCGGCCCAGCACCTACAATAAGTATATCGGTTTGTATCATAGCAATTATCTCATAAGATATAATACAAAAGACCCCTCAAGGTTCTTTGATAAGGAGCTTTTTTAATTGCGCTGCAAAATTATCCTGAATAATTGAATCCTGCTTTGTATTTGATGCGAATAATGTATGAGCAGCTTGTGTTTACGTTTCTGGAAAATAATCATTTAAACGGGAAAGCAATTTTTACGAATATATGGGCCATAAAAAATGTTGATTCAGATTCTGGCGGCTGCCGTTCAGGGTGTGGAAGCCCGAAGGATTATTGTAGAGGTGCATGCAGGAGGAACCGTAGCTGCTGGTAAACAAATGTATCACATGGTAGGCCTGCCCGATAAAGCCGTCACGGAGGGATTTCAGAGAGTGGAGTCTGCCATTAAGAGTTCAGGGTTCAAGATGCTACGGCTCAAACTGGTTGTTAACCTGGCTCCTGCCCACCTGAGGAAGGAAGGTTCCGCTTATGACCTTCCTGTTGCTATTGGGGTTTTGTGTGCAACAAAGCAGGTGGCCCTGGAGCAGGTCAGTGACTGCATGATTATAGGCGAGTTGGCTCTCGACGGCAGTCTAAGGCCTATCAAGGGTGCTTTACCGATGGCTGTGAAGGCCCGTGAGTTGGGTATGAAAGCTTTGATATTGCCGTATTCCAATGCCCGCGAGGCTTCTATTGTCAAAGATATTAAGGTCTTTGGTGTCAAGACTTTACTGGAAGCTCTGTCGGTATTGGAAGGTAGGGGCGATGTAAAGGCTTTTAGCGGTACAGCTATGCCTCAGACAGTTAGTGCTAAGCAGGAATACAAGCTTGACTTTTCAGATGTAAAGGGCCAGCAAAATATCAAAAGGGCCCTTGAGATATCGGCGGCAGGCGGCCATAATTTAATTCTGATTGGTCCGCCGGGCGCCGGCAAGACGATGCTTGCCAGACGCTTGCCTACAATATTGCCGGTAATGAACCTGGAAGAAGCCCTAGAAACCACTAAGATTCATTCGGTATCCGGACTTTTGGGTGAGAATGCCTGCCTCGTTACTACCCGGCCTTTTCGGGCGCCGCATCATACCATCAGTGATGTCGCTCTGGTGGGTGGGGGTTCCCATCCGAGTCCGGGGGAAATATCGCTGGCTCATAATGGTGTACTCTTTCTCGATGAGCTTCCGGAGTTTAAGAGGTCTGTACTCGAGGTTTTACGGCAGCCCATGGAAGAAAGAAAAGTCCGGATATCCAGGGCACGCGTCAGTATTGACTATCCGGCCAGCTTTATGCTCGTTGCCTCTATGAATCCATGTCCCTGTGGTTTTCATAACCACCCGGACAAGGAATGTGTTTGCGGTCCCGGTATAGTCAAAAAATACCTGAATAAAATATCCGGACCCTTGCTTGACCGTATAGACCTGCATGTGGAAGTTACCCCGGTCAACTACGAGGAACTATCGGACAGGGCCTTTTCTTCCGAAAGAAGCAGTACGATTTCCGAGCGTGTAGCCATTGCCCGGACCCGGCAATCCCAAAGGTTTAAGGCTTATGCCGATATCCATGCCAATGCGCAGATGCCGAGCAGGATGGTCAGGGAGACCTGTGGCCTCGATGCCGAGGGCAGCCAGCTTTTGAAAACATCCATGAAAAAGCTGCAGCTTTCGGCGCGGGCGTATGACCGTATCCTCAAAGTAGCACGCACTATTGCTGACCTTTCCGCCAGCAAAGAGATCAGCACGGTTCATCTTGCTGAAGCTATCCAGTACAGAAGCTTGGACCGTGAGAACTGGTGTGGCTGACGGGTTCCGGGAATATTTTTTTCCACATGCTTGCCTTTTAGAAGAGTAAATGTCATATTTGACGTATTATTCGACATTATTTAGACGATAAAATCGACATATTCCCGATTTTGTCTTTTCACATGCATCTGAACTGCCACACATATTATTCTCTGAAATATGGGACATTGTCTCCCCAGCGCCTGGTGGAAGCGGCGGTGGAGCGGGGTATTAAGACCCTTGTTCTGTCAGACATCAACAATACTTCCTGTGCATACCAATTTATACAATCCTGTAAGAAGCACGATATAAAACCTGTTCTCGGTATTGAATTCAGGCGCAGTCAAAAGCGCAGTGACGCAGATGATGAGATCAATGTTTTCAGCATCAAGGATTCTCGGTTTGCCTATCTCGGTATAGCCCGGAATAAGGAGGGCTGGCGAGAGCTCAATGCACACCTGAGCCGCTACTCAATGATGAACACGCCCTTGCCGGAAAAAGCCCCGGCATTTGAAAATGCCTATGTGGTATACAGGAAGTTGCCCAAGCCCATAGATGCACTTGCTGACAATGAATTTGTGGGGGTCACGCCGGGGGAGCTTAATCACCTCTTCAGTTCATATCTTAAGAATTATCTGCATAAGCTGGTTGTCTTTGCTCCGGTAAGTTTTCTGGATAAGGATGGCTACCGGGTCCACAAGTTGTTGCGCTGCATAGACCTCAATATTGTTATCGGAAAACTTGATTCCGCCCATTGCGCCAAGGCTTCTGAATACATGTATACCCCTGAAGAGCTGTATGCCATTTATGAAGCCTATCCCGAGATTATTGAAAATACCCAAGGTATTCTTGACAGCTGCTCGATCCAGCTTCACGATACAAGTCTCAACAACAGGCAGACTTTTACAGGAAGCCGAAGTGGCGATATGAAGCTGCTCAGCAAACTGGCGCGCAATGGGTGTTTGCGGCGTTACGGACCGCGCCATCGGGGAGCTATCGCCCGAACAGAAAAGGAACTCAAGATCATAGATAAGCTTGGTTTTGCGGCCTATTTTCTGATCACCTGGGATATAGTACGGTATGCACAAACGGCGGGCTATCATCATATTGGCCGGGGCAGTGGTGCCAACTCAATTGTGGCTTTCAACCTCTTTATTACGGACGTTGATCCTATGGATCTCGACTTGTATTTTGAACGTTTCATCAATCCGCACCGCAGTTCTCCTCCTGATTTTGATATCGACTTTTCATGGGATGAGCGGGATGATGTGATCGATTACATTTTCAAGCGCTACGGGCGGGAACATACGGCATTGCTGGCCACCTATAATACATTTAAGGGGAAGTCCATCATTCGTGAGCTGGGCAAGGTCTTCGGCTTGCCCAAAGCCGATATCGACCTTATCGTCGACGAGCCACATGCCGAAGAAAAGCATCACCATTTTGCACGGTATATTTTTCGCTATGGGAAAATGATTGAAGGTTTTCCCAATTATCTGTCCATCCATGCGGGCGGCATTCTTATCAGCGAAGAGTCTCTCTTTTATCATACGGCAGTACAGATGATGCCGAAGGGTTTTCCAATCAGCCATTTCGATATGTATGGCGCAGAAGATCTGGGTTTTCATAAATATGATATCTTGAGTCAGCGTGGCCTGGGGCATATCAAGGATGCTGTCAGCCTGGTGGCGGAGAACCAGGGACGTGCCGTGGATATCCACGATGTGGAAAAGATCAAACAGGACCTCGAGGTCCGCACGCAACTGCGGTCAGGACATTGCATAGGATGTTTTTATATCGAGTCACCGGCTATGCGTGGCCTGCTCAGCAAGTTGCGTTGTGATAATTATGTTTCCCTGGTAGCGGCCAGCTCGATCATCCGTCCGGGGGTAGCCAAGTCGGGGATGATGCGTGAATACATAAGCCGCTTCCATAATCCCGATTCATTCACATACATACATCCTGTTTTTGAAGAACATCTTGGAGAGACCTATGGCGTGATGGTTTATCAGGAGGACGTCATGAAGATTGTACATCATTTTGCCGGACTTGAACTGGATGAGTCGGACGTTCTGAGACGCATTATGACGGGCAAGAAAAAGAGCTCTGATACTTTTTCCCGTCTGCGCGACAAATATTTCCGCAATTGCTGGGAGCGGGGCTATCCCGATGATCTGGCCCGGGAGGTCTGGCGCCAGGTGGAAAGCTTCAGCGGATACTCATTCTGCAAGGCCCACTCCGCAAGCTTTGCTGTTGAATCCTTTCAGAGCCTCTACCTCAAGACCTATTTTCCGAAAGAGTTTATGGTAGCCGTCATCAATAACTTTGGGGGCTTTTACAGTACAGAAATCTATGTGCATGAGGCGCGTATGTGTGGAGCCCGGATTGAAGCCCCCTGCGTCAATCACAGCCGTCACCTGACTCATATCTATGGTGATGAGGTCTACATCGGGTTTGTACACGTCTCTCAGCTGGAGAAGAGAGTGGTCACCAGAATTCTGAACGAACGTGAAGATAATGGTTTGTTTCATGGTCTTGATGATTTCGTGAGCCGTATCGACATAAGTAAAGAGCAGCTCGAAATTCTGATACGCATCGGCGCCTTCCGGTTTACCGGCATGAATAAATATGAGTTGATGTGGGAAAAGAATGCCGTGCACAATCCTGAGATTAAGCACGAGCGTAGTGGAGCGCTCTTTGGCATTGAGGCCGAAGATTATGATTTGCCTGTCATGGAGGAAAGCCGCTACGAGCAGGCTTTTGATGAAATAGAGCTTTTGGGTTTCCCTTTGTGCTCGCCTTTTGATTTGTTGGAAACTGATGATAGGGGTGATATTACTGCGAGCCAGATGGTTATGAATACGGGACGCCGCGTGCGTATGGTGGGCTATTTTGTCACCCGCAAGAATGTCACCACGGTCAGCCGCAAGCTTATGAACTTTGGCACCTGGCTTGACTGCGAAGGGAAGTTTTTTGACAGCACCCATTTTCCTCCTGTATTGGCGCGTTATCCCTTCAAAGGCAAGGGCTGTTATGTCATCACGGGGAGGGTGGTTCAGGATTTTGGCTTTCCCAGTCTGGATGTTGAAACGATGGAAAAAATGGCCTATATCAAGGATGAGAGGTATTGAAATAATCAGGATCCCAACCTCAGCCTCTTCTTGTAAACAGAAACATAAGCATATGGCAGATAAAGAGAAATACAAATGTGTCTTTAAATTGAAAGCAGCATTGGATTATATGTTATAGATTTGTAGCAAAATGAAATTGATATGTTATCTGCTTTTTTGATAGGTTTGCCAGGAGGTCCGGAATTATTGCTTATTGCTTTCGTAGTACTTCTGCTGTTTGGCGGTAAAAAACTTCCGGAATTGATGAAGGGATTGGGTAAAGGTATCCGTGAATTCAACAATGCCAAAGCCAACATCGAATCTGAGGTCAGGGATAGCATGAAGGAAATAGAAAAAAAGCCTGCCTCTAACAAAGAAGACTAATCCTCGGAAAGGTGCTTTACCGCATGGTCGAGAGCATCATAAAACGCTTCACCGTATTTCCTGACTATAGCATCACGGGCAAATTCGTATACGCGGACGCCCAGTTCTTCACCGTAACCGCAGGCGGCACTGCAGATATCCCATTCATCATAGTTTAATGCCTCAAAGCCGGTGTGCTTATTTTTTACAACCCGGATTGGGTAGAGGTGGCAACTTACAGGCTTTTTTAAATCGATGTCCCCTGCTCTATGAGCTTTTTCGATGCCGCAATAGCTGGTGCCGGACTTGTCGCGGCCCATGAAGACGCAGGCGCCATCTTTCATCAGTGCGGTTTCATCCTGATCCTCGCTTCTTCGTTTTTTATGAAAGCCTTTGTCCTGAATGCGTTGAACAGAAGCTTCAGGGATATAAGGAATTATCTTTTCCAGAGAATCAGCAATGATTTGAACTTCCTCATCTTCCAAGGGAGCACCATAATCACCCTCTATGCAGCAAGCACCTTTGCATGCTGACAGCTGGCAAACAAATTTTTTTTCAGCAACTTCTCTGCTGACCAAAATTTCATCAATCAGAATCATAAATTGAAATCTGGAATAAAGTTATTTTTTTATTGCGCAAGACAAAACGCTTATAGCGATTAACAAGACTTTCTTTTGAAAGAATATTAGTTATAAATGTTGTAAATTCGAAGCCGTTAATTATTGAAGTAAAATTTGCATTTCATGAAGCTATTTCTAAGTATTTTATTCCTGTCTTTTTCCGTTTTGCTTTCTGCTCAAACAGTTAATAAGGCATTTGATTCTCAGATTGAAAAAATGGTCAAACTCTATGACATGGATAACAGCCAGGCTCAACAGTATCGGCAAATCGCATTGGAGAAAATGCAGGCTAGAGAAATACTGAAAGCGCAGGAAAAAAATTATGAGGAAAAAATGCTTGAAATCGATAACAATTATGACAATGCCTTATTGTCAATATTGGACGACAGACAAAAAAAGATCTTTCAGATTCAAAAAGCAATGATCAATGATGTCAGATCATCCATCAAAAAACCGGATAAAGAATAAATTGAATTGAACAGCAAATTATAATTCCCCCCCAACGAATGGACAGATTAAAACAGAAATTTTACGAGAAATCTTCAGCATTAAAAGCAGAAATCAAAAGCCTGGCAAAAGAGCATGGGAATAAAGTAGTTGATGAAGTAAACATTTCCCAGATCATCGGAGGTATGCGCGGCATTAAAGGCATGCTCTGGGAGACTTCAGAACTGGACGCCTATGAAGGCATCAGGTTTAGAGGCTACTCCATTCCCCAATTGCAGGAAAAATTGCCTAAATGGAAAAACGGCACACAGGCATTACCGGAAGGGTTGTTCTGGCTGATGCTGGTCGATGAAATACCGACGGATGAAGATGTGGCGTGGTTGAGTGATGAATGGGAAAAGCGGGCTGCAATTCCTCAAAGTACATATGATGTTCTTGATGCTCTTCCAATAGACACCCATCCAATGACTCAATTTATCATAGGGATAAGCAGTATGCAACCGGACAGCAACTTTGCAAGGAAGTATGCTGAAGGCATGCATAAGACCGACTACTGGGATGCCACCTATGAAGATGCTATGAACCTCATTGCGAGGCTGCCGGCACTTTCTGCGTACATTTACAGGCGTATATATCACAATGGTGATCAAATAGCTCCTGATCACAGCCTTGACTGGTCTGGCAATTATGCACATATGCTTGGCTTCGACAGTGAGGACTTCAAAAGCCTGATGCGATTGTATATGTTGATTCATGCCGACCATGAGGGAGGTAACGCTTCAGCACACACGGCGCATCTTGTAAATTCAACACTTGCAGATGTTTACTTGGCTTATGGTGCGGCTATGTCCTCTCTGGCTGGTCCTCTTCACGGTCTGGCTAACCAGGAAGTGATTAAATGGATCCTGGAAATGTGTAAAAACCTTGGTACAACCAAGCCATCAAAGGAAGACATTGCGAGATACGTTAAAGATACACTGGCAGCAGGTCAGGTAATTCCGGGGTATGGCCATGCGGTCTTGCGCAAACCTGACCCTCGATTCGTAGCGCAAAAAAGATTTGCCGAAAAGTTTATCAAGGACAGTGATTATGTAAATATCGTCTGGAAATTGTTTGAGCTTGTGCCAGAAATTCTTGGAAGTCTTGGGAAGGTTAAAAACCCATGGCCTAATGTCGATGCACACTCAGGTGCTATACTTGTAAACTATGGCTTGAAAGAATACAGTTTCTATACAGTGCTTTTTGGTGTTTCAAGAGCCCTCGGTGTCATGGCTGCTTCATGCTGGTCAAGAGCCTTGGGACTGCCTCTTGAAAGGCCAAAATCTGTAAATTCACTTTGGCTTAAAAATCAAATTAAATAGCGTTTAATCTAATACAATGGAAATAAGGGAAGATCTAAAATATACCAAGGAGCACGAGTGGCTTCGCTTAGAAGGCGATTCAGCCTATGTTGGTATCACCGATTTTGCCCAGGGAGAACTGGGGGAGATCGTTTATGTAGAAGTCGATACGGTGGGTGAAGAAATCGAAAAGGATGAGGTTTTCGGAACAATCGAAGCCGTAAAAACAACTTCCGACTTGTTCATTCCGGTGAGTGGTACTATTCTCGAATTCAACCCTCAGTTGGATGAAAATGATGGCGACCAGCCGGACCTTGTCAACAGTGACCCTTATGGTGAGGGCTGGATCGTGAAAATACAATTATCCGATCCTTCACAGCTTGATGAGCTTATGGATCATGCAGCCTATTCGGATCTTGTATCTTGATTTGGGGGGGTCACACACCAAAAATCTGCAAATAATCATCTGATATCTGAACAAGGTGATTAAAGACCTGAAAATTGAAAGCAATTTCCCTTTAATCATATGGATGCTGCTGATAGGAGTATTATCTCTTATTCCTCTTGGCAGCGGAGGTCCAGACCTTATTCCCAATCAGGATAAGATTTTACACTTTATAAGTTATGCCCTTCTTGCCTGGTTGATGTATCATTGTTTTTCTGCAGGATCAATGCGCTATCCGATGATTGTGGCGCTAATCATGAGTATTTTATACGGACTTTTGATAGAAGTGTTACAGGGCATTGTAAATACAGGCAGATGTTTTGATTATTTTGATATTATTGCTAATATTATCGGCTCCTTAGCAGGGAGTTTCATGTATTATTTTACAAGAACAAAATAAAGCTTATGGGCGATTTAGAATTAACATCCGGAGCAACATTAGGAGCCATCCTGGCTCTGGTGGTCGTTTGTGTGGCTGTTATATTCATATTCAGATCATTTTTTAAAAAACAATCGGCTGAAACGCTGAAGGAAAAGTACAGTGACCACAGTTGGAAATCTCCACTTGAAGGAAGGGCTAAATACCCTGAAGTGGATGCTTTTGTCTGGTCACGCCCGATTTTTCTATTGGGACTTGCCGTTGCTCTGGCAGCTACTTTGTTTGCCTTCAGCTGGACAACTTACGACAAACCGATCGACATTCCGGAAGGCGCTCTCGAACTCGATGAAGAAATCGAAATCGAACCGCCTCGAACGGCAGAACCGCCACCACCGCCACCACCGCCACCACCACCGGTGATAGAGGAAGTACCTGAAGAGGAGATCGAAGAAGAAGACGAGCCTATCTTTGAGGATATGGACGTTGATGAGGAAGACGTTTTCGAAGACGTTCCGGTTGTAGAGGATGCACCGCCACCTCCGCCACCACCACCGCCACCACCAGAAGAGCCAGAAATCTTTAAGGTGGTTGAGCAGATGCCTAGGTTCCCTGGTTGTGAAAACATGGGAGGCACTGCTAAGGAAAAGGAAGAGTGTGCAAAAGGGAAAATGCTGCAATACATCTACAAGAACTTGAAATATCCTGCTATAGCCAGAGAGAATGGTGTGGAAGGAATGACGGTTCTACAGTTTGTAGTTTCAGAGACAGGCGCTGTGAAAGATGTGAAGGTAGTTCGTGATATCGGAGCAGGTTGTGGAGAAGCTGCTGCTCAAGTAGTTGAAGCGATGAACAATCTCCCAGAAAAATGGACACCGGGCAGGCAGAGAGGTAGACCCGTAAAGGTTCTCTATACACTACCGGTGAAATTCAGACTTGAGTAAGATCATCTTATCAAAAGTATAAATAAAAGCCTGCAAGAAATTGCGGGCTTTTTTTATGTTCCGCGCTGTTAATTAGCTGGGGATTTTAGAATCTAAAAGCCATATATTGCGTTATACATTCCCAATAAGACTATAAAATGAGGTACATTCTGTTTGTTATATTTTTTTGTATTTCAACAATCCTGCTCTCTCAGGATTCAAGACTGGCCAATGAATACTACCAATCCGGTGAGTATGAAAAGGCAGCCAGCATATACAAACGACTCTATGATGCCCAGCCCAACAGTTACTTTTATTTTGGACGCTATATAGAATCATTATTGGCATTGGACCAATATCAAAATGCCGAACTTGAAATTCTGAGACAAATTGACAAGCAACCCACACACATGCAATTGTATGTCACTTTGGGGAATGTAAGGGAAAGACAATTCAGACCAGATGAGGCTGAGGACGCCTATCGCCAGGCTATTGCTAACATCCCCCCGGATATTTCGGTTATCAGTAATCTTGGAAATGCTTTCACACGTCTGGCCAAATACGATATGGCCATTGAAGCCTTTGAAAAAGGGAGCAGGCTCATAGGGAATGAACAAATCTTCGCTTACTCATTGGCCGATCTGTACAACAGGAAAGGCGACACGGCTAAAATGATAAAGTATTATATCATTTCTTCAGAAAACAGTCCCAATCAATTGGAGCGGTATAAGACCTACTTCCAGCGCAAGCTCGACAGTGATGAAGACCTCGAGGAAATGCGAAGGCAGCTGTTTATTAAGATGCAAGATAACCCGGACAACCTTATATACCCAGAATTGCTTGAATGGGTCTATATCGAGAAAGGCGATTATGAAAGAGCTTTTCGGCAAGCTCGCTCAATTGACAGGAAGAATAATGAGGGAGGATTCAGGGTCAAGAATATAGGAGAGATTGCATACCAAGCTGGCGACTATGACACAGCCATCAGAGCATTTGAATATGTGGCGCAGAATAAGTCCATCAACAATAGTTTGTATGTAGAGGCCAAAAGGTCCTTGCTTAAAGCCAAGCGTAACAGCATAACAAGTGATTTCAACTATACAGAATCTGAGCTGGATACATTGCAAAACGAATACGAATCATTCATAGATGAATTCGGTATAAATACCATAACTCAAAACCTGATTAAGGAATATGCAGACTTTTTGGCCTTATACCGCAATGACCTGAACGCTGCTTCCATTGTATTGAACGACCTGATCAAGCTGGAAAGCATCAATGTATATGTGAAAGCCAATGCCAAGCTGGCCCTGGCTGATTATTATCTCATGCAAGGAGACATTTGGGAGTCAACACTTTTGTATTCCCAGGTTGAAAAAGATTTTAAGGAAGAGTACATGGGAGAAGTGGCCAGATTCAAAAATGCCCAACTCTATTATTATGCAGGAAATTTTGCATGGGCACAAGAGCAGTTTGACATCTTGAAAGCGGCTACATCCAGGCTTATTGCAAATGATGCCATTGATATGTCTGTGTTCATAATGGATAATATGGGGCTTGACACCACGGACATTCCCCTCAAGATTTTTAGTGAAGCTGAATTGCTGACCCTACAGAATAAATACGATGAAGCCTTCTCCAAACTGGATTCAATCAACACATTGTATCCTGAGCATAGTCTGGCTGACGATATTTTATATCAAAAAGCTAAGCTTTTTGTCCGTCTGAAGGATTATGACAAAGCCATCAGTTTATACCAGAAAGTGTATACAGACTATCCTGAAGAAATACGCGCAGATAATGCGATATATCTTTTAGCCCAGCTTTACGAAAACCAGTTGCAAAACCCCGATGAAGCTATGGCCTTGTACGAAAAGCTGTTTATAGATTTTTCCAACAGCAGTTTTGCCGTTGAAGCCCGAAAGAGGTATCGTATACTTCGAGGCGACGACATTCAATAAGCACCAGAATATGTCCAGGAGTATTGTATTTAATCTTACCATTAAAATGTCCGGAGATGATTCGGCAAAGTGGATTCAGTTAATGACAAAGCAGGTATTGCCATCCTGTACAGACGGTAAAGTCATTCTATCCAGTGATATCAAACGCATAATGACAGCGCAGGAGGATGGTGACCATAGTTTTGCTGTTCAGTTTGTCTACGCATCCCAGGAGCTGTTTATACAACAGAAATTGCCTACTATGAGGCGTGTTCTTGAAGCTATGGATGAACAATTCAGGGGTCGATACGTCTATTTTGCGACGATGATGGAGTTGATCCACCAACAAAAATGAATACAAAACACACAATCTGAACAGCTTAGCACTCATTCTGATATTTGTTGCCAATGCCATATCCGGGATTGCCCAGGGTATGAGTATGATTGTTATACCATGGTATTTTGCTCAGAATGAAAAACTGGCCTTTTTTGGTATAGTATACCTGGTCACCAACTTCCTGTCCATGTTCTGGATGCCTTTCAGTGGCTCAATAGTTGATAAGTACAACAGGAAGAAGATATTTCTTGTATTGAATATTGTAGTAGGAGCCATTCTTCTTTTGATTAGTCTGGTGGGTTATGCCCGGGGTGCCCTGCCTCCTGTTATGGTGGCCTCCGTTTTTGTTTTGACCTTCCTGAATTACAATATCCACTATCCGTGCCTTTACGCCTTTGTTCAGGAGATTATTGAAGCAAAGTCCTACTACAAGATTACCTCTTTGCTGGAAATTGTAGGACAGATTACGACCATCATGGCGGGTGCGGGAGCTACCTTATTGCTGGAAGGTACAAGCAATGGTTCTCTCAATATCCTCGGCTTTAAATGGCAATTGGGATTTGATATTGCTCCATGGAAAATCTATGAGATATTTAGCCTCGACGCTATGACCTATTTTATCTCTTTCTTTATTATCCTGATGATACGGTTTACACCAGTTGTCGCACGTAAAATAGAGCAAGGGAGTTTAATCAGCAGGCTCAAATTTGGGTTGGAGTATCTCAAGCAAAACAGCCAGGTATTTTGGTTTGGCATATTATCCTACATGGTATTCCTTGCCGTGTTGTTGGAAGCCTTTTACCTGGGTGTCTCCTATGTCAGCAATCATCTTGAAGCAAGTGGTGATGTGTATGCCAATTCAAAAATAGCCTATTCGATGGGGGCAATATGTGTTGGCCTGATCATTCGGTATGTTTTTCGATACATAAATATTCCTTTTGGCATCATTGTCATGACTTTTTTTGCTGGTGCCATTTTTCTGACATTATCATTAACGCATTCAATATATCTGTTTTTTGCACTTATGATGTTTTTAGGTATTTGCAATGCCGGTGTGAGGATTGCGCGAATGACTTACCTGTTTAAGAATGTAGATAACCAATTCTTTGGAAGGGCGGGAAGTATATTCTTTCTTACCAATGTTGTATTTAGGATAATTTTACTTTTTATTTTTTCTATTGCTTTTTTCCAGACTGACAATCATATTGTATACGCCTACATGATTGTTGGGGGATTGTTATTCCTGTCTTCATGGTTTCTTGTGAAGCATTACTACAGTTTTGATAGAAGCCTGAGTGATGGATAGAGCTTATGTTTGTAATTTTTATTTTTAGTCATATTTAACTGTATATAATTGCTAGGCCGTTCATTCAAGATAGCACAGGTTTCAGGGATTCCCGTAAAGTTGCATTGGAGCTTTATACTGATCGTTTTGTTGTTGATATACATGTCTGTATTCAAGGACTTATCCTTTCCAAAGCTATTGAGCTTTTGTTTACTGTTTGCACTTCTTTTTGCCTGCGTACTATTGCACGAATTGGGTCATGTCCTTGCTGCGCGCTGGCTCAATATCGAAGCGAGGGATATTATATTGAGCCCTGTAGGAGGATTGGCGCGTATCGAGGCGATGGAAGATTTTCCTAAGAAAGAAATTCTGGTGGCCCTGGCAGGTCCGATGGTGAATTTTATTTTAGCTTTGACTCTATTTCTTTACCTCTATTTCATAGCTGCTGGTGACTGGAATTTTGAGCCTTATTCGGCATTGGCGTACCTAAGCTTTCCGGCAATTTTATATTTCCTTCTTTTTATAAATGTACTTCTCTTCCTTTTTAATCTCCTTCCTGCTTTTCCAATGGATGGTGGCCGTGTTCTCAGAGCGGTATTGAGTTTGAAATTTGACTCACTTAGAGCTACTTACATGGCATCAATAATTGGACGTGCCTTTGCTGTGATGTTTTTTATTATAGCTTTTGTAGGGAGGCATTATGCCCTGACCGTTATTTCTGCCTTCATATACCTGATGGCATTAAGTGAATACAGGATACTTGCAGCTAAATTGTCAAGGCAGGAAGATAGTGAAGAGAGGCCTGTTAGGGCCATAAAAAAAGCCGGTCCTAGTTTTCCCCCTACGAACCGGCCTGAAGAAGATCTTAACACATAAGAATTCCTCTCCAATAATCTGAACAGTTCTATACTTGCAGATATCTTGCCAAAATGTGCTTTTGAGGGATTTTTTTTGAAAATAATCCTGAAATGACTGTAAACATTGCTTTTTTACAGATTTTAAACGGCGGATTTTAGTTGTAAGGCACTGCGGGATGCTTTTGCTGCTGGCAGGATTGAGGCCAAGAAGCCAATTGATAATACGGTGACACTTACTATCAGAAAATCCCCTAAACGAAGACTTACAGGGTAGGAATCGATCAAAAAGCCTTCCGGTATGGCTATGATGCCATAGTTTTTTTGCAAAACATAAGCTATTAGTGCTAATAGAAATCCGAGAAGGATACCAATGCAGGTAATCAATAATCCCAGGTAGCTGAACAGTCGCCTTATTTCGCGCTTGTGGTATCCCATGGCCCTGAGGACAGAGATGTCACCTTGCTTATCCAGTACAATCATCCATAAAGCACCCACAAGGTTAAAGGCTATAAGAAGCATGGTTAATCCTGCTATCAGGAAACTGAACCATTTTTCTATCTGCATGATTTTCATGTAAGTTTCATCCTGTTCATAACGGTTTTTGATGACAAAGCCATCGCCCAGAAGCTGTGCAATTTTCCTTTTAGTTTCCTCTACATTTTGGTAATCATTGAGATTGATTTCAAGGGCGCTGCATGCATTGTCCTGGTCAAGCAATTCACGAACAAAATCAATATTACTCAAAAGGTACTGGTAGTCTGTTTCTGATCTTACGGAGAAGACACCGGAAGTGTAGAGCTCTCGTGCCTTAAATTCCTTGGCTCCTATAATCTTCTGCTTTTTCTGAGGCATATAGACTGTTACAGGCGTCAGCTGATCACGGGTACTCAGTGATAACCTATTTCTCAGGCCGGCCCCGATTATGCCATAATTGATGTTATTGTCACTTAAGACAAACCGCCCATTTACAATAAGTGAATCAAGTTGAGTTACTTTGAGGTATGCCTCATCGACTCCCTTTATTGTTCCAATTTCTCGCGAGCCTTTGTATTCAAAGAGAGAAACTTCTTCGATCGTTTTTGATACAGCTGTAACATCATCGATCTGCTGGATTTGAAGAATAGTCTCATCGGTGATTTCAAAATACTTTCCTTCATACGGGAGAACCTTTATATCGGGGTTGAAGGAGTTAAACAATCCGGACAGGAGTTGCTCAAAGCCATTAAATACGCTGAGAATGAGAATAAGTGCTGCCGTCCCAATAGAGATTCCAAAGATTGATATCCCTGTAATGATATTTATGGAATTGGTTGACTTTTTTCCATAGAGGTATCGCCGTGCTATATCAAATGAAAGTCTCTGCATTACGTTTTACTATCCATGATGGCCTTATAAAATACGGATTGTATCCTTGGTCGATAGTTTTCACTTGCAAAGATGTAATTTTTCATAGTAGGATATGTCCTGTTGGACAACATGATATATATGAGGTCTTCTTCCGGATCTGCGAAGACGGCGATGCCGGTGAAGCCCAGATGTCCAAATGTAGAACTGGAAGCTTCCTCAGCCATATTTAATGTTTTGTCAGGATCCAGTTCTTTCATGTCAAATCCGAGTCCCCGACGTGATGATTTATAATAGCGTTTTGTAAAACGCTCAATGGTTTGAGGTTTTAAATAATTGTGACCTCCATAGGAACCTCCGTTCAGAAGCATCTGCATCAGGATAGCAAGATCCTGAGCATTCGAAAACAGGCCTGCATGGCCGGCAACACCACCCATCATGGCAGCCCCCATATCATGGACATGACCTTTGAGGACACGGCCCCGGTAGTAATCATCATCTTCGGATGGAACTATGCATTTGCCATCTACCTTATCAGTAGGGTTAAACATGGTGTTTTTAAGGTTCATTGGTCCGTAAAAATTATCATGAGCAAACTGGTCCAGGCGTTTTTCGCTTAGTTTTTCAATGATTTTTTGAAAAAGATAAAAACCAAGGTCGCTGTATCTATAGTCCTTCTTCTCCCGAAGTTCGCATGAATATATCAAGTGGTATATGGAATCACGCCAATCAGACCGGAGATACAATCCCCGGCACACTTCTATGTCAAAACTGTCGGAAGGTGTTTCCCGATAGTATTTGTTCAGTCTTTTGAGTTTGCGGCTATCTGTATCGAGTGTCCGCTCATAAAAGGGGATCCAGCCTGGTAATCCGGCATGGTGGGCGAGGATGTCTTCTAGAATAAGCTCGGCTTTGTCACTTGTATCAAGTTCTGAAATATAGTGCACCAGCTTTTCGTACAGGTTGATTTTGGACTCATCATAAAGTTTCATCAGTGATAAGGTCGTTGCCATTATTTTGGTTACAGAAGCCACATCATATATATCACTGAGTTTAACATCAGTATTTCCTTCAGGGGTATGTTTTCCATAGGCCTTTTGAAAGAATATTTTACCGTTTCGGGCAGCCAGTATCTGACAACCTGGTGTAGCTTTTTTATCAAGCATTTCCTGAACAATGGTGTCAATAACGAGAAGGCTGTCAGAGGATATACCTACGGCTTCCGGGATTGCGAAGCCAAGCCTGAACAAACCTGCCCTGTCTATGCCCTGTCCCAGTTGAAAATTTTCATTTACGCCTACAGGCAGTTTACCGGTAATGCGATTTACTCCGACAAGGCTTTGAGCTGCTACATCCTGAACAAGGGGATTATCCTCATAGGCTATAAGGACACAGCCTATATCAGAAAAATACTCAAGGGCGTAAGGCGTCCCAAACAGGACAAGGATCACATTTTTATGACTGTTGAGCTTGTAGATGAGATCAAAGTATTCCTTTTTTATACCATTGTCTTTACTCCTGTAAATAGACATGTCATGGACAGAAATGATGATTCGATCAAAGCTTCGCACTTTATCATAGATCTCTGTGGGCTGATTCTTATAAGCAGCAGATAAATTGCAGATACCGAATTTTTCCAGTCTTTGAGTGAAATTGTTGGGGGAGCTCCCGAGAGCTATGACAGCAGTCGACTTAATATGTTCATCTGCGACAGGCACCAGATTTTTATCGTCTTTGGCGAGCGTCATAGCCTTTTCATACAACTTAAAAATCAACGCCAATGATTTCTTGTCTTTGATCTCACCTGGAATGGAATCAGGATTTTCTACGAATGGACTTTCTTTATGGAGCTGTAGGAACTGTTTGGCTTTAAGAATCCGCCTCAGCTTTTGATCAATCATGGCTTCCGTCAGTTCAGCTTTTTCAATGGCCTTCTTTATGCTTTTAAATGCCTTATCTATATCTATTGGCAACAACAAGACATCATTTCCAGCCTTGAGAGCTTCAACCTCCATAACTCCGGGTTCAAAATGTTTGGCCACGCCTTTCATTTCGAGTCCGTCAGTGAATACAACACCGTCAAAATGCATTTTATCGCGCAACAGGTCTGTCACGATTCCCTTAGATAAAGAGCTTGGTCGGTTTGGCCTGTCATCAAGGCTGGGAATAGCGAGGTGAGCCGACATCATGGATCGAACTCCCAGCTGCGTTAAAACTCTGAAAGGCATCAGCTCAAGACTGTCAAGCCGATTCTTCGAATGCTTGATCAGGGGAAGGTCATAATGGGAGTCTACATCCGTATCGCCATGACCCGGAAAATGTTTGGCGCAAGCCATAACGCCGTTATCCTGAAGGCCTTTCATATACGCGTAGGATTTGGTAGCCACATTGTAAATATCTTCGCCAAAGGAGCGGTTATGAATCACAGGATTTGCCGGGTTATTATTTACATCGGCGACCGGTGCAAAATTGATATAACTGCCTATTCGCCTGAGCTGTCTCGCAATATCTTTACCCATATCATAGATCAGGGTGTTGTCACTGATGGCGCCGAGAGTCAACTGTTTGGGATAGGATAAAGCAGATGCTTTATGTCGCATAGCCAGGCCCCACTCAGCATCCATGGCTATCATAAGTGGGAGCTTTGATTTTTTCTGGTAGAGATTGGTCAGCTTGGCCTGCTTTTCGGGCGTCCCCTGGAAGAAGCACAGTCCCCCGACATGATATTTTTCGATTTGTTTTTCGACACTTTTTATATGGTCTGGCGGCAAATCAGAGTGTGCACGTATCATAAATAGTTGCCCTATCTTTTCATCAAGGCTCATGTGCATCATTACTGAATCCACCCAGGTACTGTTTCTGACTTCCTGCCCAGAGAGGCTTTGACAAGCTAGTATGATGGTGAATAGAGAAAGGAGGTTCAGTTTCATAATCCTGCTTAGATCTAAATTAATTTGTTAGGTGTTGCAGAGCATTAGGATCCAGTTCAAGCGCCTTGTTGAATGCTTCCCTGGCTTTATCTTTCTGTCCCGCATTTCTGTAAGCAGTACCCAGCGTTGCATAATTGGCAGCAATATTTGGTTTTAATGCTATAGCCTTCTGAAAAAATTCTATCGCTTTATTATGAATACCCTGGATGCCATAGGTGATTCCCAGCAGTCTGCAGGTTTCATAGTCATCAGGATTCATTGAATATGATCGCTCCAGCCATTGCTGAGCTTTAACAAAGTTATTCTGATTCTGTCCCATATGACGACCGCCATCTCTAAGTACAATCGGCAGATTTTGGAGTGCATCCTTGAATTCAGGATCTATGGCAAGTGCCTTGTCAAACATGGCAACGGCATTTTCATAGTCCCTAAGATAGTAGTAAGCATTCCCCATTAGCAAATAAGCATTGCGGTATGTAGGGTGAATCTCTACGGCTTTTTCAAGGTAGCCAATGGCCTTTTGGAGGGAAGCTGTTCTTTGAGGGCTGTCCTGCATACTGGCAGCATTTGTAGTGAGCGCTCCACCGGTGGCATTCAGCAATTTTGCACTGCGTGTATTTTCATTTACATCATTGGTAAAGAGGGTAAAATCATTTTCCCAGATCCGATTCCTGTCAATTGTTTTGGCACCCAGGCCTATCACCATGACGATAGTCAAGGCCCCCAGTATTTTTAAGTTTGGGATGTACCTGGTCATCAAACGAGCTACTACGAGGACTATGCCCAGTGATGGCATAAACAAGAAGCGTTCACTCATATTGGTACCTATCGGGAATACTATATTGGATACGATCGACAGGGTAGCCAGGTAAAGGATGAGGGCAAAACTCAGGAAGCGATCTCTTTTCCAAAAATAAAATACGCCCAGCGTCATTAAAAGATACAGCAAGACACTCAGCCACACCTGCCAATTGCTAAAACTCATAATCTCTATAGCACGCGGATAGTAATCGTGGCAAAGAGGATGAGGAAAGAACATCAGCTGCATGTATTTGCCAAGGGTGAAAAATATAGTAGCATATTTTTCTGATGGCGTAAATGGAATATAGCTGTTGTTGGCAAGTTTCAAAAACGGGTTGTTCATCAATTCATTGGGTGTTCCTCCGAAGTCCATACCCAATACTGAAAAACGAATTATAAGGAAGAGTATGGCCGAAGCAAAGAGTGGCCATGATTTCTTCAAGCTTGAGACTAAGCTCTTGCCCCTGAATAGCATGAAGCTTGCTGGAGCTATGGCTAGAAAAGTAATAGCGTTTTCTTTACTCATCAAGGCTATGAAGAAGCCTGCCAATGAAGATATCAACCATTTTTTTTCTGCTTTCCGATCGTATTTGAATAAGGCCCATAGTGCGAATACACTTCCCAGCATGGTCATGATCTCATCCCTTCCTTTTATGTTGGCCACAGCCTCTGTATGGATTGGATGGGCAATATATAATAATGAGCTGATCAGTGCGAAGGCCAGCATTTTCTTATCATCAGATCTGACTGAAAATAGCAGTATAAGGCATTTGTATATCATTATGCCGAGGAGGGCGTAGAGCAATATATTCATGAAATGACCTATGAATGGTTGTCTTCCGAACAGTTGCCATTCGACGGCAAACATAACCAGGGTGAATGGTCGATAACGGCCCCCGGAAACCAGCTTGGCCTTACCGGCCTCTTTGAAGAAGCCATAAAAGGTATCGTATTTAAGAATCCCCGGTATGCCTGACAAGCCATCCTGGGTAAACATATTATCATAGATGACGATGGCATCATCCTGCGCATATTCGTGTCCGAGTGTGTTCACATACAGGATACACCCCAAAGCGAAAATGATAATCATGTGCCATTTGGCAGACCAGAAAGCTGTTGCTGATGAACCAGAGGGAACAGATGATGCTTTTGCAGCTTGCGGTGTGTTCTTTTTACCCTTTTTGCTTGCCATGTCACAAAGTTACAAATTAAAAAAAATCATAATATAATAGATTTAAAGGGTTTTAATGAATCTTTGACCTTTGCATATTCTTCAATTCAGGAAAGATTGATCTAATCTTATGAACCAGACCTTTGTTTTTAATGTCTATCATTATATTTGGCCAAACTTTAGAAACGGATGCATAAAAAACTGTTCTTTGCAATTGTTTCGGTTTTTATATTGATAAAACCGGGACTCGCACAAACGGATTATAACAATGTTCCAGATGTAACGGGAAAGATCTTCATAAATGATGTCTATCTGAAACAATATAATCCGGATACCTTCTTAATTCACGACATTCTCATTGATAATGGCATTATCAAGAATATAGCTCCGGCAATGGAAGCGCCATTTGATGCCCGAATTATAGAAGGAGATTCCATATATGCGTATAGCGCATTTATAGACGCATTTTCCCATACGGGTATTCCTCAACCGGAACGCAGGCAGCAGAGGCCAGATGTCCAATTCAGGGGCTTTCCTCCCAATGATATTGCAGGTATTACTCCCGAAAAAATGGCCTTTAAGGATATCAAGGCTAATGACAAATCAATTGCTGCTCTTAGAAAAAGTGGATTTGCGGTTTCTCATGTTGTCCCGCGAGGCAATATGTTGCCAGGTCAGGGATGTATAATAAGCTTGAAAGGAGACTCTGTCGAAGACATGATACTTGATGAGTCTAGTTCATGCCTCTTTCAGCTCAGCGGTGCGCGAGGTGTTTACCCTTCAACAGTGATTGCCGTTATGGCTAAATGGAGAGAGTTGAACCGGCAGGCGGAGTTGTACAGTGCCAATAACAAAAGCTATGCTCTGGATCCTGTATCCAAAGAGAGGCCTGTTATGAACAGCGTTCTGGATGCACTTGTTCCTGTAGTGGAAAATAGGCGCAGGGTTTTCTCGCATGCTCAATCCAACAAGGATGTATACCGTTCACTGGTTTTGCAGTCTGAATTAGGCTATGATGTTGTACTCTCAAATGTAAGACGCGTTGAGCCGGCAATTGAGGCCCTCTCACAGGATAAAATGCATATCATACTATCGGCAGAATTGCCAGATGCTGTGAAAGAAGATAAGAAGAAAGAAAAAGGAAATGAAGAATCCGCGAAAGAAGAAAGTGATCCCAGGAGAGAGGCTCTCCTTGAGCGTAAAAAAGAAAGCATCAAGGAATTTGAATCCCAGGCGGCCCTATTGGAGTCAAAAGATGTCCGCTTCGCATTCAGTATGATGGATGTCAAAGCGACAGATCTTAAAGCTAACCTTGAGCGTATGATCGCAGCGGGGCTATCTGAACAAGCCGCTATGAATGCCTTGACGATCAATGCTGCTGAAATTCTTGGTCTCGAAAAGATTTGTGGTAGCCTTGAAAAAGGTAAGATGGCTAACCTGTTTTTGAGCACAGGGCCCTATCTCGACAAAGAATCTTCCATCAAATACAGTATAGTGGAAGGCCATGTTGAAGAATATGAAATCAGGAAGAAGAAAAGAGCTTCTTCCAATTCAGATAATTCTATCGAGGGTACCTGGAGCTTCAGCATAGACGTCATGGGAGATCTGAATACAGGTAAAATCGTCATTACTAAAGAAGCTGATCAATATGAAGTCAATATAATTAATGATGCTACTCCTGATGACCCAAGGCCTTGTTCTGATATAAGCTTTGAATATGGCACACTTAGCTTGTCATTGATAGTTCCTTATGAAGATGGAGACCTTCCCGTACAACTCTCCCTGGATATAGATCAGGACAGTTTTAACGGAACGGCCACCATAGGCCAATTAGGATCCTTCCCGATTGAGGGGTCTAAAATTTCATCACCTGAAAACTAATCTGAAATGAAAACACTGCATATATACTTCTTTGTCTTTTTTGTGTTTGGGTTAATCTCTGCCCAATCGGAGACCGGGGACGTTCTGATAAAAAATGGAACACTTATCACTATTACTGATGGCGTCAAAGAGAATACAGATCTGTTGATAAAAAATGGCAAGATTGATAAAATTGGTAAAAACATTTCAACAGGTGACGTGAACACAGTAGATGCTACAGGTATGTATGTCATGCCTGGCATAATCGATGCGCATTCACATATTGCTATTGATGCTGTCAATGAAGGGACCAACCCGAACACAGCCGAAGTTTGGGTAGGAGATGCCCTTGATCCTTATGATATAAATATTTACAGAGCATTGGCTGGGGGTGTAACGATCTCTCATGCCATGCATGGATCTGCCAATGCGATTGGAGGACAGTGTGAAACAATAAAACACAGATGGGGGATCATGAATCCCGAAGAGATGAGAATGGAGGGGGCTGTGCGTACGATTAAATTTGCTTTGGGAGAGAACCCTATGCGTGTCCATGGTGAAGGAGGCCGTATAATGCCAGCAACGCGTATGGGCGTTGAGCAGGTTTTCAGAAATGCTTTCTCTGAAGCGCAGGAATACATGAAAGCCTGGGAGGATTATAACAATGGCAAATCGGATATGGCTCCTGAGTACAATATAAGAATGGAGGCAGTATCCGATATTCTGAAAGGAGACCTTATGATCCATTGCCATTCCTACAGGGCGGACGAAATTCTTATGTTGATGAATGTGCTTCGTGACTTTGGTGTTGAAAAGATATGTTTTCAACACGTTAATGAAGGTTTCAAGGTAGCTCCTGAGTTGGCAGAATTCGGTGCTTACGCCTCTGTCTTTTCGGACTGGTGGGCTTATAAATTTGAAGTATATTATTCTACGGCTTACAATTCAGCCATTCTGACAAAGAATGGTGTCATAACTTCTATCAACTCTGATTCCCGGGAATTGATACGCCACCTATACCACGAAGCTGCCAAGTCACAGAGATATGGAGGTCTTACGGATAACGAGGCCCTAAGGCTTATAACCCTTAATCCAGCCATTCAATTGGGGATTGATGACAGGGTAGGATCACTGGAGAAAGGTAAGGATGGTGATGTTGTCATTTTCGATAAGCATCCCTTGTCAGTTTATGCCATCCCCCAGATGACCTTTGTGGATGGTGTAGTCCGATTTGATATCAATTCAGATCCGGCAGACATGCGTATTGAGGTGGATCCCAATGAAACTATGCCAGCGTTTATGGAAGCTGTTGATCATGAGCATGATGACAGTTGCCTGCAGGGATTGAATGAACTATTGTTTGACAAGTAAACTTTAAAGATGAATAAACTGATCTTAATATTTGCCATACTGGCCTTTGTTTTACCATCAGGCTTGTATGGGCAGCAAATCAACAAAGCTGAGGCTGGTATTTTCCTCTTGAAAGGAGGGGAACTTGAGTTGATGGACGATGGAAGAATAAAGGCAGATCTTTTAATCCAGGATGGATTGATCAAGGAAATAGCGGAAAACATCGATCATCCGACAGCCCAACGCATTGATTGCAGTGGACTAATTGTTTTTCCTGGTATGATAGATAGCGGCACTCGCCTTGGGCTTGGTGAAGTAGGTAGTATATCCCTGACACAGGACCACAATGAAATAGGTACTTATACACCACAAATGCAAGCCCTGACTGCTGTGAACCCTAATTCTGTATCTATTCCTGTTACTAGGGTCAATGGTGTTACTTCAGTTTTGACAGTACCTTCAGGCGATCGTTTTCCAGGAACAGCGGCCATGATAGATTTATTGGGCTATACACCAAATCAGATGTATTCAGGTTTCAAAGGTCTTGTTTTTAATTTCCCTTCAGCGGGGCGACGTGGATGGTGGGACAGCCGGTCAGAGGATGAAATTAAAAAAGCCAATAAGAAGCAATGGGATGAGATCAAGGATTTTTGGGACAAAGCAAAGCTTTACAATAAAATCATCGCTGGCGGCAAGAAGCCTGACTATAACCCACAGCTTCAAGCCATGGTTCCCGTGCTCAATAAGGAAATGCCACTTCTCATTGAGGTGAATGAAAGGAAAGCCATCCTCTCTGCTATCAAATGGGGCAGCGAGCAGGAGATTGATTATATCCTTACAGGCGTATCTGAAGGATACCTGGTAGCAGACAGTCTGACAAAATATGATGTGCCTGTAATTACAGGCCCGGTGCTTAACAATCCATCAAGGAATTCGGATCATTATGATGTAGCTTACAGCAATGCCGGGAAAATGCAAAAAGCCGGTGTCCGCGTGGCCATCCGTACCAATGAAACAGAGAATGTCAGAAATCTTCCTTTCAATGCCGGTTTTGCGGCAGCCTATGGGATGGAATGGAAAGAGGCCTTTAAAGCGGTAACCATCATACCTGCACAGATTTTTGGAGTAGATGATAAATATGGTTCTCTGGAACGAAATAAAATTGCCAACCTTTTTGTAGCAGATGGTGACCCCTTTGAACCTAAAACAGATATTAAATATCTTTTCATCAGGGGATACAATATTCCGCTTGAGAGCAGACACAGCTATTTATATGATGAATTCCTGGAAAGAGAGCCTGGACTGGATGGTAATTGATTGACTGATAGTAATAATAATTGGATATTGTTTTTTACTTCTAAAGCACTTATGCTTATTACCCTTGTGAAAACAAATACTACTGTATATACATATTGGAGTTCTTACTGGGCTTGCTCCGGGTTCTAGTATGATGTCAGTATCCAAAGTATAAATTACATGGAGTCCGGTATTTATTGCCGGACTTTTTTTTGATAAAGCAGGAATATGAAAACGGCAGTTAACGGACTTGGACTAATAGGAGGGTCTATTGCAAAAGAATTAAACCGGCAAGCAAGCCCATTTGAAGTCTATGGTATAGACAGTTCTGAACTCCATGTATCGAAGGCTATTGAACTGGGGCTTGTCAGATCAACACTATCTTTGGATGAAGCGATAAATCGGTGTACGCAAATGATTTTGGCAGTTCCTGCGGATAAGATACAAGCTCTTGCCATTGACGTACTGGATAGAATAGGGGCTCACCACATAGTGTTTGACGTGGGCTCAACGAAGGATGAAATATGTAAGACCGTTGCTGCGCACACAATGAGACACCGTTTTGTGGCAGCGCATCCTTTGGCAGATACTGAATTTTTAGGTCCCGAGGCGACCCATCTTAATCTTTTCAGAGGGAAAAAGAATATCATTTGCGGGGCAGAACGATCCGATGATGATGCATTGATTCTTGTGTCGACCATGTTCAAAACTTCAAGGATATGCTTGATCAACTTGATACTAATGGCATGTATGATGCCATCGTCAGGGCCAATGATATCAGCAGAGTGTTGAATGGTATCAAACTGAATACTGAACAAAAAGCCAGTGAATTGTTATAAATTACGAAGTGTAAAAATGGCAGAAGAAAGCGACATACGCGTAAAGCGGGAAAGTTGGTTGACAAAGGAGAAGCGCCCTATTGTTATAGCAGGGCCCTGCAGTGCTGAGACGGAAGATCAAATGATCGAAACGGCACGGCGATTGAAAGCAAGCACCAAGTCAGATATTTTCAGGGCAGGGATCTGGAAACCAAGAACGCGTCCTGGAAGTTTTGAAGGGGTGGGAGCAAAGGGTTTGCCCTGGCTTCAGAAAGTCAAGGAGGTGACAGGATTTCCGGTTACTACAGAGGTGGCCAAAGCATTACATGTTGAGTTGTGCCTTGAGTTTGGAGTTGATATTCTCTGGATAGGGGCACGAACTACAGTCAATCCTTTTGCAGTACAGGAAATTGCTGACGCTTTGAGAGGAGTTGATATTCCTGTTCTTGTCAAAAACCCTATTAATCCTGACCTGGCGCTATGGAATGGAGCTATAGCACGTCTGCGTAAGGCTGGCCTGAGTGAACTGGGTGCAATCCATCGTGGCTTTTCCAATCTTGGTGAAAAGTATTACCGCAACAGGCCTCAATGGTCTATAGCCATAGAATTTATGAGGCTTAACCCTGAGCTTCCGATGCTATGTGACCCCAGTCATATATGCGGGAGGCGAGATATTTTACAGGATGTGGGGCAGAAAGCCATGGACCTCGGTTACGATGGCTTAATGATTGAGTCCCATATAGATCCAGATAATGCCTGGAGTGATGCCAAGCAGCAGATCACGCCTGAAGTTTTTGGAGCTATGATTACTGACATGAAGCTTCGACATGACTACCAGGATAATATGAGGTTGCAAAGCAAGCTGGAGCAGATGAGGGAAGTCATCGATCATATTGATGAGGAAATCATCAACCTCCTCGCCAACAGGATGTCAATAGCACGCGATATTGGAGCCTATAAGAAGGAAAACAATATGACCATTTACCAGGACAAGCGATGGAATAAAATTATTAAGCATTCTAAGGATCAGGCAAAAAAATCAGGGCTCAGCGAAGAGTTTATCATAAATTACATCAATGCCGTCCATAATGAAAGTATTGATCAGCAGGGCAAGGTGATGAAAAATGGAATAAAAAAAGAGAGTTGATATTGTAGGCATATTGCTAATTTTGGCACTCAAACGGAATTATGAATCTGGAATCTTTTATAGCAGTTAGTGGAGAAGGAGGGCTTTTTAATCTTATAGCCAGCCGAAGCAATGGTCTTGTACTTGAAAGTCTTGAGACAGGGAAAAGTAAATTCTATTCGATACGTAAGCATCAATTCACGCCTTTAGGTACTGTAGCTATCTATACTCTTGAAGATTCTACCCCCCTTGGTGATGTGTTCCAGATTATGCTTGATAAAAAGGCAGACACGCCTCCAGTAAGCCCCAAATCAGAGTCTCATGTCATCGAGGAATATTTTGAAAGCATTCTTCCTGATTATGATGAGGACAGGGTATCGCTGAAAGATATGAAAAAGGTCATCCGTTGGTTTCAGAGCCTTGACTCGAAGAGACTTTTGACACAGACAGACGAAGAGGAATAATATCCAATGTTTTCTCAACCATTATTCAGGGAATTTGTTTAGCATGAAAAAAATTCCCATGGATTACCTGGTTAAATTATTTGCCCTTTGCCTTATTATTGGTACGATAGGATGTAGTGATGACGAAACGCCACCAAATAATATCGATCCCAATGATCCTTCCCTGGTAATTTGGGAAGGCCCCAGCATTAGCTTTAGAAAGGAGAACGGTTCTGATCCAAGCCTTGAAGAGAACCAGGACAGGATTAGTGATAATGTATGGCTGACTCGATCGAATGAAGGTGGTCAGATATTCAACATAGTACTGGAGTCCTCTGCCAATAAATCCAATAGTCCCCTGGGAACAGAATGGGCTCTTGGCCGTACATCCGATTTGACAAGCCTCAATTTCAGTGCTTTCAGACAGGCCGTTGGTGAACCTAAAGAAGTTGTGGGCAAGGATCTCGTCTTGCATCTTATTGAAGAAGATGTATACCTGGACCTTCGGTTTACGTCCTGGGGACAGAACAAATCCGGAGGTTTTGCTTACGAAAGGGCCACTCCTTAAGAGCATTTTTTATTATCTGCGCGGTTTGATTTGCTTATTTGATTGGAATAAATAAGCGTTATATATATGTCATTAACTAGAATTCAGTATTCTAGAGCGTATTGCGTATTTAACTAACTAAAACAAATGAAAATGTCTATGATCAAACCAATCCACACCAGTTGGTGTACGTACTGGCTGTGTTGTTGATTAGCATCGTTGATAACCTGGCTCCAACAGTCAGCTTGCCCGGGGAAGACTTTATTTTCCTCACCATGGTGCTGGTACCTATCAGTTTTGCGATGGCGATCAACAGACATTCGGCAGCCTAGCATATAAGAATAACAAGAAGGTCTCTTAGGAGGCCTTCTTTTTTTATATTTAACTATGACCAAAAGGTATCTCCGGCTGATTCTTATAGAGTTCTTTTTAATAGGACTTTTGGCGGCATTTTTCTTAAGCAATAATTATACAGAAGATAGCCTGCGTGTTTTTATTGCCTGGGCAGCAAAGCTGGCGGCTTTGTTTTTCTCTTTAGCTTTTATGGCTAGTTCGCTAGCCTGCTTTATCAAGGCATCATGGACGGCTGATCTGGTTAAATACAGGCCTCATATGGGTCTGAGCTTCATGGTGTTTCATTCGGCGCATCTCATTTTCCTGGGCTTATTGCAATTTCAGTTTCATCCTGTCTTTGATTTGGCTGCCAGAAAAGCTTTAATGGGTGGAAGCCTGGCTTATGTATTCATGTATATGATGGCGTTGACCACATTTCCGTATTTCAAAAACAAATTATCTCAAAAAACCTGGAATCGACTTCATCTTATTGGTGGCTGGTGGATATGGCTGATCTTTTTCAGATCATATTTTAAAGCAGCCATTGGAAGAAATGAAGAATATCTCATGTTTGCAGCCTTGAGCCTGGTTCTGTTTTTACGCCTTGCTTACCTGATAAGCAGTCGTATGAAAGGAGGAAGTAGTACAGATTAATTTAATCGCTTGCAGCGGTTAAAGCCATTGGTATATATGATTTGGCATAAAGGCAAATAAAATCCAAAATTTATATCACATGTGGCAGTACCGTTAGAAGTAAGTTGAATCGAGTAAGATGAGTTTGTAGTCAATACAGATGAAGCATTAAGGTTGGCTTGGTTGATTTCTACTAGATACTTGTATTCAGCACTACCCGCTTTTTCATATCTTACTATAAATCCGGTGCTTTCTTTGGACCATCTCCGTAATCATAGGCTTTACGATCTGCATAATCGGCTCCCCAACTTTGGGTTACAAAAACCATGGATCCATTAGATATGCCCTTAGCTCCCTGCACCAAGGTGGAATGATCTGTAACAGTGTCTTGAGCTTCATCAGCCCACCCAGCTATTGGATACCAGCCCACATAAGCTTATAGGCGCCAGATCGCATATTATATATTGAAATCTGTCTATCCCAGTATTTGTTTTGTACAATAATCTATGAACTTGATTTTTGTGAAAGTGGAATCTTTTTTAATTCCAGCAATTGATGGTTTTCTTCACCTTGTATAATTTTTATATGGCTTCCCTTTTGAATGCCTGTGTATGTGGTTTTGCTTAAGCTGCTGTCAGGCCAGGTAATTTCTATGGAGATATCACTGACAATAGGGCCCAATCCAATTTCCTGCCTGAGACTGCTGCTTCCGAAACTTCCACCCGTACTGACAGTATGGTAAAATTTTACAGTTTTGCCATTTTTATCTTTACCATCGACAGTAATCCTTGCTCCAATGGCTGACCGGTTCGCCTGTTTCCCTTCCAAAATAATGGTTAGAAAGTTATTATTAGGCTGAAGTGAATTCAGAAAAAGGGCATCTGTATAGACATCTCCTTCAAAAGCGCCACCAATAACATGAAATATATCCTGGTCACCATCATTGTCAATATCTCCGATAGCAATGGCATGACCTTTTTGGACATGCGAAAGCCGGCTGGAATAGCTGGCATCCGTAAATCCCTTAGCAGAATTATTTATAAATAATTTGTTTGGAACAAGCGCACTATAATTGGGTGTTCCGGTGCCCAGATAGAAGTCGAGGTATCCGTTATTATCTACATCACCATAGTTGCCGCCCATTGCAAAAACAGGTTCTTCGGAAATCTCATCGGCTGTTAACTTTTGAAAACCACCATTGCCCAGATTTTGATATATTATAATATGACAGGATTCGGGATTCTCGCCGCTAAAATAATCACTCAGTGCTTCTGCGGCCCTGTATTGCATATTATTAAATGGTGCGACAAAAATGTCATTCCAGCCGTCATGATTATAATCCCACATCCAGCAGGGAAAACTGGCTATTGGATCTGTTACAGATGAAGCCTTTGTTACATCCTTGAATTTTATTTCGGAAGGAGATTGCGCATTGCTCATATTTTTGAAAAGGCTGTTTGGAGAACCCACCATTGATATGTAAATATCGGCTAGCCCGTCATTGTCAATATCTCCTGCGCAAACGCCTTTGATAAGGCCACGAATATTTTCCAGGCCTGATCCAGCTATGACATTCGTGAAATGACCTTCATTATTCAGGTAAAGCTCACATGGAAACACAGCTCCCTGGGTTGTTTCATTGCCGATAAACAAGTCAATCCAGCCGTCGTTATTAAAATCGGCCCAGCAAGCCGTTTGTGTAGGATAGAAAGAGAGGAGTCCTGATTCTTTAGTCACATCGGTAAAACTCCCGTCACCATTATTTTTCAATAAAGAATTCGGAATGGTCCCTTCACTGCCATACCAGGCACCTCTGAGGATCAGAATATCTGGATACCCGTCATTATTATAATCGGCATGTATCATATTAAGGCCTCCTGTAATGCCTTCAAGCCCAGTCTGACTTGAAGCATCTGTGAAGCTGCCTTTTCCGTCATTGATGAAGTATTTAAGTTGATCATCAATTCCCCAGGATGACGTAAATATATCCAGCAAACCATCATTGTTAAAATCTTCGAGGCAAACGCCTCCAGCGAGTCCTCTTTGTCCTAAACCTGATTGGAGTTTGAGATTTTCAAAGGCTTCAATGGGGCTGTCTTTTTCAAAGCTTTCAGGCTCTATCAGCCAGGCTTCTGGAACCTGATCGGGATATTCTCCAAGAGTCATGTAGGCGATATTGAGAAGCCATTTTGTTTCAGGATCATCCGGACGTTCAAGCAGCATTTGTGAGAATATGGAAATTGCTGTCTCGGAGGCATTTCTTACATTGTATATACCATCATCCCGGATAGGAATAATACAGGAATTGGGTGAGGTATTTTTGATGCAATTTTGTTGCTCTCCCAATCTAAAATAGGCCAGACCCAAAAGTTGTCTCAAGTTATATGTTTGAGCAGGAGGCATGTTCATATCCTCAAATTGTGACCTTAGAGTCTCCAAACTTATGATCGCCTCTTCTGTTTTGCCACCCAGGAATAACTCATAGGCGTATTGTGCCTCGAGTGCGAACTTTTCTCTTTCATTACGGGCATTCTTAATATTGTTCTTGATGGCTTCAGCCCTTTGCGTGTTAAGATGATAGTCAACTTTAAGAGGGTCAATATTGCTGTGATGCAATTTTAGAAGTGCTGCCATTTCAGTGTTGGGCTTGCTGGGCGTACTTTGTGACGAATCCTGATTGCATGCAATCAAGAAGATACTCGACAGCAGGACAGAGCTGTACCAAAAATGGACCGCAGTAGGGCTTTCTATTATTTTAAACCAAGCTGATTTCATATATGTCTTAATGCATCATTTGAATATGGTAGCCCTTATTTTTTTCAAGCATATTACCGTCTTTTAAATCCACATCCTGGTTGGCCTGTTTACGTTCTTCTGTTATACGACTCAGCTCAATCGGGTGTGTCCTTTTTGAAAGCTCCTGAAGTTCTTCTTCAAACAATGATCTGAATATACTTACTTTCTTGAGTGTATTGTATACTTTTTCAACAGGGAGGCCTTCTTCATCCATTTTCATAACTGCGCATTCCGCATCCCTGATTAGACGGTGCCAGGTTTCCTATAATTGTGAATATTAACACCCGCCAGGTCCATTCGAACTTTGAATCGCTCGAAAGATATGGAAGCAAATCCAAAATAATCATTGCGGACATTTAGTTGAAATACAAGATTATGCAGTTCTTGTCTAGCAAGCGCGATCGTGTAGGCCTCCGATATCATATCTTCTGTCAAAAAGGCTTCATTGAGTATGCCTTTATTAATGGGGATGCTTTCAAATTTTAATTTTCGGATTATTCGTAACAGGGGCTTATATTTATGTTTTACACTATTCAAAAGAACACGAGACGATGACCATAATCAGTTTCATAGGCTTCACATTGCTGGTAGCCGTAATTGCTTATATCTCCACACTAAAAACTGATGAGAACACCTCTGATGGGTATTTCCTTGGAGGGCGTAGCCTCACGGCGACGGTTATAGCAGGATCCCTGCTCCTGACCAATCTGTCGACGGAACAAATTGTTGGATTGAACGGACAGGCCTTTACGGAGGGTATACTGGTTATGGCCTGGGAAACCCTTGCCGCTATAGCAATGGTTGTGACGGCAGTATTCCTTTTGCCGCGATACCTTAAAGGCGGACTTACAACCGTTCCACAGTTTCTTGAGGACAGGTACGACACATTCACCAAAACCCTGACCTCTGGCTTATTCTTGAGTGGCTATGTCGTTGTGCTTCTTCCCATTGTTTTGTATTCAGGCGCCCTCGCTGTCAACACAATGTTTGATGTACCCAAGCAATTGGGCATCAGTGAGACGACAGCTCTTTGGGGAACAGTATGGACTATCGGGATTGTAGGATCTATATATGCTGTATTTGGTGGTCTCAAGGCGGTAGCTGTTTCAGATACTATCAATGCCGTTGGATTGCTGATCGGGGGTTTGATGATACCAATTTTTGGTCTGGCGGCGATAGGTGATGGTGAAGGTATTCTCAAAGGTCTTTCAACACTGTTCGAATCAAATCCGGATAAGTTTAATTCTATAGGTGGACCCATCAATACAGTTCCTTTTGCTACGATATTTACCGGTATGATGTTGGTCCAATTGTTTTATTGGGGGACCAATCAGGCAATTATTCAGAGAGCGCTGGCTGCCAAAAACCTAAAGGAAGGACAAAAGGGTTTGATGCTGGCTGCCTTTATCAAGATTCTTGGCCCACTCATTGTCGTCTTACCAGGTATTATTGCCTTTCACTTGTTTGGTGATGAGCTCACAAATCCCGACCAGGCGTATCCCACCTTGGTAAGACGTGTGTTGCCAGCGTCGCTTGTAGGTTTTTTTGCTGCGGTATTGTTTGGTGCCATACTGAGTTCCTTCAACTCCGCATTGAACAGTTCAGTAACTCTCTTCGGCGTTGACATATACAAGCAGTACATTAAGAAAGATGCCACAGAGAAACAGGTTGTGCGGGCAGGTAAATCTTTCGGAATTGTATTGGCTTTACTTTCCATGTGTATTGCTCCATTGATTGCTAATGCCCCTGCCGGTCTATTCGGATATTTGCAAGAAGTTAACGGGTGTTATTCTATTCCTATTTTTACCATTATTCTTGTGGGATACCTGACAAAACGAGTGCCGGCAATTGCAGCTAAGATTGGAATTCTTTCTGGTGTTATCCTGTATACGATATCCCAATTCTTACTCAAACCAAATATTATTGAAGCAGCTAAGAAAGGTATCACCGATGCCGATCAACTGACTGTGATAGAGGCTACGGCCTATCCTCACTTCCTTCATGTCATGGCATTATTATTTGTACTTAATGTGGCTATCATGTTGATCATAGGTAAACTGTATCCAAGAAAAGATGCTTATGTGCTTGAGTATAAGAAAGCGGTTGATATCAGACCTTGGAGCAAGGTCTATTATGTAGGCGGAGCCGTGGTTGTGACGGTAATATTCATGTATATATATTTTGCCAGCTAGTTTCTGGTACAGAGTACTAAGTAGTAAGTACAAAATATCAAGTACTCAGTTCATTGTACTTAATACTTAAACCGAGGTATAAATAATAGGCTGACTATTTCAGATTGTTTTAGGCATTAATTATCATCAATATCCAGCACACATCTGAAACCGAGATGGAAGAGTGCTGTTTCGGTTGTGCTTCCGCTGCGAGCCGATACGCGGTAACCGTGACACCAGGATGGTTCGCAGAGAAATGAACCACCTCTCATAGCTTTTTCGCTCAGATCATTGGCTTCAAAATCTGAAGTATCAATTCCATAAGGAAGTTTCCAATCCTGGCACCATTCCCAGACATTACCGACCATATCCTGAAGTCCCAGCTCGCTTTCTCCAAAAGCACCTACCGGAGATGTAAACTGGTAGCCATCTTCAACGCGATTTACTGCAGGAAAGAGTCCTTGCCAGACATTGGCTTTGTAATCGTTGCCATCTTTTATATCATCATTCCCCCACGGGTAGATATTGTCATTGATATTCCCTGCATTGCGGGCGGCATGTTCCCATTCGACTTCCGTAGGCAACCGTTTTCCAGCCCAGCTGCAATATGCAACAGCATCATTCCAAGAAACCTGGGTAACCGGGTGATCATTGACGGCAGCTGGCAGTCCTTTTCCAAATGGATGTTTCCAATAGGCTCCCGGGATGAGTTTCCATTTCAGGTCTGCCAAGTCAAAAACCCCGGCATCCCCAAATTTTTCGGCTTCTGTTTTGTAGCCGGTGCTGGATATAAACTTTTCAAATTGAGCTACTGTAACTGGATGCTTGTCCATGTAAAAGGACTTTACTTTGTGATAGCGAATGGGTGATTCCTGGGGTAGGAATTTATTTGATCCAATAATACTGGAGTCGGACCCTGGTATGAGTATCATATCCTCATATGGGGACAAAGTAACAGACTTTGTATTCTCCGAAGTATCGGAACAGGAAGTCCAAGGGAAAGTCAGGAAAATAATAAGCAATAAGTTTAAAGCACTATAATCTTTAAAAATATTCATGTGGAAGGGCCGCCTCATCTGCATTTTCTGTTTTATCCTATACTGACAATTTACGCGTTCTTTTGGTTATAGTTTTTTTTGAAATTATTTTCCGGATCTGCGGAGTTTCCATCTTTGAGGCGTTTTATGGTTGTTAGTTTATTGCCATAAGCTTCCAAAAAAGCAAAAGGAAACGTCTCTGGATCAAAGGGAAGTCCAACTAATTCCGAAACTGCTTCTTCTATTTCTACTGCGTTCATATTATTCAGATGTAACCAGCTATTAAGTAATGGAAGTATTAATATTTTTCAAAGTATATAGTAAATATAAAAATCAGAGGCTTTTTATTGAGCGTGCACTATTATTTCACGCTATTTACTCTACGATATAAGAGCATATCAAGTTTGTTAAACAAGCTATATGCCTAAATAGAGAAATAAAAATATGGGCAAGAAAGGAACCAGATATTGTACCTATGTGGTACCAATACGAAAAAACCGCTTATAATACATTGTTTATAAGCGGTTAAGGTTGTTGACCCACTAGTATGAAAGAGCGGATACGACCATGATTTCCCCCCTCCCTCCAGATAGTCCATCAACGTCTGTAAAGTCAGGCGGACGGGTTTTTATCGCAGACGTGTGTATAAGGTGCTTTTTGCTCTTTATTAGTCACTAATTTAGTCGCTTGAAATTCTGGAAGGAAGTCTTATAGAACTATAGTAATAAAGGTTTATAAAGAAACCTTCGTAGAATACTTAATTTCTTCTAAAACGATTTGGCTGTCAATGTCATTTATGTTTCGTATGGCTGCAACCTGATTTACCAGAAAGTCTCTGTATTCTTTAATGTTGCCAAATCGTACTTTTGCTACGAAGTCAAAACTGCCTGATGTATGATAGAATTCATTAACTTCTTTTAGAGATTCCATCTCTTTTACAAATTTATCACGTGCCTCTTTGTGATGATCTTTGATGGTGATATTCATAAAAACAATAATATTCTTATTCAACACATCTGTATCAAGCAGGGCTACATATTTTTTTATATATCCTGCTTTTTCAAGTTTTTTTATACGCTCATAGACAGGAGTGGTGGTCAAGGATAATTCTGCAGCCATTTCCTTGGCTGTGCGCTCAGAATTTTCCTGAAGCATTTCCAGAATCTTTATATCTATGGGATGCATGAGAAGCTATATACAGATATTTCAATTGTATAAATCTATAGATATTTAAAATAGGATCACTATTTTTTATCAAAATTCTTATAGGGGCTTCAGCTTGGTTTTTCTAAGCGGACGGGCTGCGTCTGCTTCTTCATTTATGTAACTGTCGTATGTCATATCTTTTTCTTCAAAACAGGCTTTCTCTGAATTGAATACCATACACGAATCAATTGGGGAGGCATAAATGTGAAGTGACATCGCGCGTTGGTTGTAGTTGTTTTCAATGGAATGGAATCCCATTTTGTCATTCATGAATGTCAGACCACCCGGTTGTATTTTAATTCTGTTAGATTCCAACAATTGATCATCAGTCTTGACATAACGCACCTCATCAATGCTACCCTGGATCTGATATACCCAGCAGTCCTTGCCTCCATGATCATGAATAGGTGTTTGGATATCTCCTTCCCAGCACAAAAGAATGATCTCAAATTTTTCGGTTCTGGCTAAACAGTTTCTTGTATAATCATTGGATTTCCAGGAAGCATAACTATAAAATTCATTTAAAGACAATTGGGTTTTCCTAATGACCTTAGGAAAATCACACAATTCTGTTTCGAGTAGTGTTTCTGTAAAATCTTTGATTGTTTTTATAGATTCCATGCTGAATTAGCTTAGTAATAGGAGTGGATTTTAAAACTACGAATTTACAAAAAAATAAAAAAAATATCTTAAAAATCCATATTTTACGCTATTTTAAATTTAAAATCACTAAAAAATCTTAAAATAATGGTGATTTAAACTGATTGACATGAAGAATGCGTTGGATATCTTTCAAAAGATAACAAAAGAACTTTTGGAGGATGAGAAGAAACACCCTGTAGCCGAATACATACCCACATCTGGTCTATTTTCCAGACTTGACCTTGAACTCACAGATAATCCTATCAGTGATGAAGCATTTGAAAGAATTTTAAGAGATCTCATTTTTGCTTCGCCACGCACAGCCACCACAGGTTTTTTTAATCAATTATTTGGTGGGCGAAACTCTAAGGCGATACTTGGAGAATTGTTATCCGTTATTCTGAATAATAGTATGTACACCTATAAGGCCGCTGGCCCACAGATTGGTGTTGAAAAGAATATCCTAAGGACTGTATGCAATATGATTGGATGGGATGAGAATTCTGATGGCACATTGGCACCAGGAGGTTCTATGACTAATTTTATGTCCATGGTAATGGCACGTGATGCTGCTTCAGCTGCAGTACGTAATAAAGGGTTGACTGAAAGAATGGTTGTCTATTCATCCAAAGAATCACATTACAGTATTCCAAAGAATGCTGCATTCTGCGGGATAGGGCGTGACAATGTGCGCTATGTTTCAACAGATAAAGAAGGAAGGATAAATGTTCAGGAATTGGAATCAGCAATCGAGAATGATATTCAGAATGGCCTCCTTCCAGTATTAGTCAACTTGACTGCAGGTACGACGGTATTAGGTGCATTTGATCCGATTATCCTAGTTGCTGATATCTGCAAGAAACATAAAATATGGTTGCATATAGATGGAGCGTATTGTGGCTCCGTTATTTTCAGTAAGAAGTACAAACACCTTGTGCAGGGTGTTGAGCTGGTAGATTCATTCAGCTTTAACGCGCATAAAATGCTTAGCACACCATTGTCTTGTTCGATCATTGTTGTAAAGAATAAGAAGCATCTATACGACTCATATTCAAATGATGCAAACTATTTGTACCAAACGCATCATGATGAATTTAATTTAGGAAAGACCTCTCTTCAATGCGGAAGAAGAAATGATGCGCTCAAATTTTGGGCACTATGGAAAAGTGTAGGGACGACGGGATTGGAAGATATTGTGGATCATCAATTTGCCTTGGCAGATACGGCCCGGAACTATATCAGAAATCATGATGATTACACTTTATACAGTTATGATAATTCCGTATCAATTTGTTTTAACTATAAGGGAATACCTGCTCGTGATATTTGCACTGCCTTATATGAATATTCTAATTTACTTGTAGGTTATGGGTCATTCAGGGATACTGAGTTCATTCGATTAGTAACTGTGAATGCTTCCAACAGTCATGAGGATATACGCCATTTTTTCAGCACAATGGAAGACTTTGTTGCAAAATCAGATTTGCTTCAAAGCAGAGCTGTGCAAGAGCAAGTCCATTAACAAAGAAATAGACTAGAATATGGTAGATTTACCCAAGATTATAGCCCTAGGTCTTTATATACTTATACTTTTTCTGATAGGTGTCATTGCATCCAGACGTGTCAAAAGCATGAGCGATTACTATGTTGGAGGCAAGAAAATGGGCTTTTTGGCTGTCGCCTTTTCAGCTAGAGCAACAGGTGAATCAGGTTGGTTATTAATAGGCCTGACAGGAATGGGTGCCATTTCGGGGTTGTCTACCTACTGGGTCGTAGTGGGTGAAGTTTTAGGTGTGGCTATTTCATGGTGGTTTATGGCAAAGCGATTCAAACGGAAATCCGATCAATACAATGCCATTACGGTACCCGATTATCTTGAAGCCCATTTTAAGAGCCAAAGAAAAAACCTGCGAATAATAGCTTCTACCATATTATCGCTTTTTGTTGTGATATATGTCGCCTCTCAAATAGATGTTACTGGAAAGGCTTTCGAATCAATGATGGGTATTGAATACTTTACGGGTGCTATCATTGGCTTCTTGATTGTATTGGTATATATTTTCATCGGAGGATTTGTGGCGGCTGTATGGTCTGATATGTTTCAGGGAATACTAATGTTCATTGGTCTTGTATTGTTACCAATTGTCGTGTTCTTTTCCATGGATGGCACTGACTCAATATTAACGAGTTTAAATCAGATAGACCCAAGCCTCACCAAAATCTGGGGCACCAGTGATGATGTCTGGATGAATGTGGCGACAATGCTAGGGTTTGCAATGATAGGTCTCGGGTTTTTAGGTTCACCGCAGGTATATGTTCGTTTTATGTCTGTTAAGGATGAAGCTGAAATTGACAAGGGCAAGTGGGTAGCTGTTGGTTTTACCTTATTGACAGATGCCGCAGCAGTTACCATAGGGATTTTAGCGAGAATACTTTTTACCGAAAGTGGCCAAGATCCCGAGATAATTTTAGGCAATATGGGTGAAAATGTGCTGTCTATTATGACAGAGAATTTCCTGCCTTATGCTTTGGTAGCTATCTATGTCGCTGTTGTTTTATCTGCAATTATGTCCACTATCGATTCTTTGCTGGTCATTGCTTCAAGTGCAATTACGAGGGATTTTTATCAGAAGGTGTTCCATCCAGAAATACCTGATAAAGACTTGTCGGGCATGACAAGAAAAGTGACCTTTATAATGGCCTTATTGGCATTGGCCCTTGCTCTCATAATTGCGATGACATCACCAACCAGGACAGTATTCTGGCTGATTATATTTGGCTGGTCAGGGATTGCTGCCTCTTTCTGTCCTGTCATTATTCTTTCTCTCTTTTGGAAAGACTATTCAGAATCTGGTGCCATAGCCTCCATGATTACAGGGTTCCTATGTGTGCCGTTTTTCAAGTTTGTTGTACCTGGAATTGATCGTGTCGGACCCTACTTTGAGCAGCTGGATGTGTTAGCACCATCCTTTTTAATTTCGATTATAATGGGTTGGGTATTTACTAAGTTGTATCCAAGAAGTATTAAAATATAATATCTATTTATATAAAAGGAAAAAGCCCCAAAAGACGGGGCTTTCGAGGCTTTTAAGTTGACCCACTAGGACTCGAACCTAGAATGTCTGAACCAAAATCAGATGTGTTGCCAATTACACCATGGGTCACTGACGATACTTCGCATGTCAGCGTTTACTGACATTTTAAAGCATATCATTAATTCTTAGGATTTGCCATTGCAAATGAATAACTGCATCATGAAGATACTCATCGAATTCATTTTTGGGCTTGCGTCCTTTCAAACGCAGTGGCGAAATTATAATATTTATCCTTTAATGGAAATAGCATTGGGCAATTTTTTATGTAACCAGCTGGTAGATATCTTTCAAATGACGTCCTTCGCCATTAATATCAAGTCCATAACCTATAATGAAGCATGGTGGGATCTCCCTGCCCAGGTAGTCAATAGGAATAATATCGTTGTGTACTTCGGGCTTACTGAATAAGGCACAAACCTTTAATGATACAGGTTTTTGACCCTTTATTTTTCCTATGAATGCGTCTATAGTCAATCCTGTATCTATGATATCCTCTACCACTAGGATGTGTTTGCCCTCTGCTGATGCGCTGAGCTCTAGAAGATGTTCCACCTTACCACGGCTTTTGGTCCCCTCATAGGATTTGATTTTTACAAAATCAAGCTTATGGTCAAAGCGCAGGCGCCGCACGAGATCCGCAACAAATATGAATGAACCATCCAGGATGCTGACTATGACTATTTCTTCTTTTTTATCCGCATAATCATTATTGATCTGCTCCGCCAATACTTTGACCATTTCTCTGATCTCAATTTCATCTATGAAAGTTTCAAACTCTTTACCAAAGTATGTACGCTTTGTTATCATAGGCCAGCCTGGTCTATCAAATATACAAGACTTGTTATTGCCGCGGCACCCAATTTCAATTCTCTTTCGTTGACATTCCTGTAAACATCTTCAGTAGTATGGTGAAAATCAAAATATCGTTGCCCATCAGGCTTGAACCCAATCAGTAGGCCACCTTGCGATTTTAAAGGATTGATGTCAGCGCCACCACCTCCCGGTTTGAGGTATAAGTCATAGGGGTCAAAAAAGACATCAAAACTCTGCAGCTTGGCCAAGTATTTCGGAAATACATCCGGTTCTGCACTGCATCCAAAACCGCGAGGAGAAAAGCCGCCACTGTCAGACTCGATCGCCGCCAGGTGAAATTCACCTCTCCGGTTCGACTCTTCGGCGTAAGTCTTGCCGCCGCCAAGGCCATTTTCTTCATTCATGAACATGACACAACGCAAGGTCCGCTTAGGTCTGTAATCCAAGGCATCAAGTGTATGGAATACCTGCATAGAGTGCACACATCCAGATCCATCATCATGCGCACCGCCTCCTACATCCCAGGAATCCAGGTGTCCGCCTACAAGGATGATTTCATCGGGATATTCAGAGCCTCGTATTTCAGCAACTACGTTATAGGATATGGTATCAGGCAGAATTTGCGAGGTATTTCTCATATATACAGTGAGGGGCACCTCTTTTAGTGCATTCGAAAGATAGTCGGCATCATTCGTGCTGATGGCAATGGAAGGTATGGGCTCAATGCCCTCAGCATATGTTTGTACTCCTGTATGAGGAAAGTCGTCCCGGTTCGTTGTCATAGACCGCACTAATACAGCTACTGCACCATATTCGGAAGCCCTGGACGCACCATGAACACGCTGGTCCACAGCTTCTCCATAAGCGTAGCCCGTATTTATTCTTGCCATATTCATCGGGCGATTGAAAAACACAATTTTTCCTTCGATAGCTTCCCGCCCCAGTATGTGCAATGTATCCAGGCTGAATACTTCGATAACCTCAGCTTCCAGACCTTCTTCGCCAGTCCCTATTGTATTGCCCAGTGCCAGGGCCTTGAGACGTCTTGTTTCAGACTCATTGCGTATTTCCACAATTTCCTCATCACCACGGACCCATCTTGGAACACGACATTCCTGTTTGTATACAGTATCAACCAGTGCAATTCTGTTCAAAACATTATAGGTATAGTCCACCGCTTCAAGGGATTCTGGACTGCCAGCCAGCCGGCCCCCGATCTCATCTGAAAGGTATTTTAGCCAGCTGTGACAGTTTCCTTTCGTCAAGCTATGCTCAAATACAGCCTTAATAAAAAAAGCCGCCTCATCTTGTGGAATACCCGGTTCCAGGCCAACTATGGGCCTCAACTCCTCAGAAACGGCCTTTTGACTGAACGAAATTTGGCAAATAGCCAAAAAGATGAAAATTATCAAATATTGAGTCTTATGCATTAGAATATGTTTGACAGGATCAAAATTATTTCTTCTTTTCAAAAATGCTTTGGATGAGTCAGAATATATTTTCTACCTTCATAAATGAATTATAACAATTCAATTTGGTTTCATTTGGTTAGGGTCGAGGTAGTGCTTTGCATTACCTCTTTTTTTTTGCCTGCCCCTAAATTATTCTTTTCTTACTAATTTGTACAAATCTGCATTTTTATAGTCTTGAAGAAAATGACTTTTTGTCTATTTATTCTTCCATCAAATTTATATTTCTTATATATACTATTGCGGGTACCTAATGCACAGTAAAACCAAGATTAAAGAATTAAAAATAGACGATCATGAAAACACTCCTTCCGCTTTTTACACTTTGCCTTGTCGCCTTAAATGTGCAGGCACAAACAGTTGAAGAACTTAAAGCTATGCAATCAGAAAAGCAAGCTCTTGTGGATGATTTGCAGGCGCAGATTGATGCTGCAAAATCTGAAATCTCGGAAATCCAGAAAAAGCTTGACATTGAGTCCGGCTGGCAGAAAGGACTTAATGGTCTGATTGGTTTAGCTTTGAACAACTCTAATGGCTGGGTTGCCAACCCGAATCCTGATGCTTCTTCTTCAGCCTTGAACATTGGCATTACAGCTTTTGCCAACAGTCAGGGTAAGAAGTACTTTTGGAATAACAAAGTCGTTTTAACGAAAGCATGGCAAGATGTGGATCTTTCTGATGGCGATATGGCCGCAGAAGATGACGGGCTATTCGATAAGGGTATCGTCGATATATTCAACCTGCAGTCTTTGTATGGATATAAGTTGAGCGATAATTTGGCTGTTTCTGCAATGGTGGATGTCAATACATCGGTTGAAAATTTCCTGAGCCCTGGCGTTTTGGATATTGGTGCCGGTATAACCTGGCTACCTGCAGCTAACCTGAGCGTTGTTGCTCATCCATTCGATTATCATCTCGCATTTTCAGGTGTTGATGGCGTAGACAGCGAAGGGGGCTTAGGCAGTAAAATCAGAATTGATTACAATCAGACTTTCAGCATAGCTGGTAAAGATTTTAGCTATACATCCACTTTGATGACTTACATGCCTTATTCAAGCAATGATCCGACTTTGTTTGAATACACTTGGTTGAACAGCATTTCCTTTTCAATCTGGAAAGGCATCGGGGTAGGTTTTGGCTTTGGACTAAGAAATGCTGAATTCGAAGCTGTTGACACACAGAGCTATACCAACTTTGGTTTAACTTATGGATTCTAAGTACAAAGTAAATAGTACAAAGTAAATAGTACAAAGTACTAAGACATTGCTATACAAGGGAAATAGAAGGTCTCACATTATGTGGGGCCTTTTTTTAATGCAATAATTCAATAATCTTGACGTGCTCACTTATAGATTCAGGCATTTTCATCTGCCACGAATTCACGTATACTCACCAATGGTTTTTAAATGATGACTTTTATTTAGTAGACTATAGTGTTAATTAGTGCATTAGTGGCTTTTTTTGATGCATTTGTTATCATCCTGTGAACCAGGGCATCTCGGGGATATTAGTACTTAGTACTTTGTACTCAGTACTCATTTATTCAATACTTTTATTCCATGACAAAAAAGAAACTTTTTTTACTAGACGGTCACGCCCTGGTGTACAGGGCACATTATGCTTTTATCAACAGGCCTTTAATCAACTCCAAAGGCATCAACACCTCCGCGATTACAGGTTTTGTCCGATTTTTATGGGATGTACTCAAGAACCAGGGGGCCAGCCATGTGGCCGTAGCTTTTGATCCTCCAGGGCCTACCTTTCGACACAATGATTATCCAGAGTATAAGGCCAATAGAGAGGCGCAGCCGGAAGACATCCAGATAGCTCTACCATACATCCAAAAGATTGTAGAGGCTTTCAATATCCCCATTATGTCTGTTCCTAGTTATGAAGCGGATGATGTAATTGGTACGGTTTCAAAGCAGGCTGAGAAGCAAGGTTTCGAAGTATATATGGTGACTCCTGACAAGGATTTTGCTCAGCTCGTTTCAGACAAGATCAAGATTTATAAACCATCCCGGCAGGGAAATGGTGTCGATATTTTGGGTGTTGAAGAAGTACTCGAAAAATGGGATATCGAACGGGTAGACCAGGTCATTGATGTGCTTGGCATGCAGGGAGATTCAGTGGATAATATTCCAGGCATCCCTGGCATAGGTGCTAAGACAGCGGTTAAATTGCTCAAGCAATTTGGCTCTCTTGAAGGAGTACTCGACAACATCGACAAGCTGAAAGGCAAGCAGAAAGAGAACGTTTTCAATTTTGCAGAACAGGGCAAAAAGTCAAAATGGCTGGCAACAATAAAAATAGATGCGCCCATTGAGTTCAATGCGGACAGGTACATTGTTGAACCTTACAACAGGGAAGCGTTGACTGAATTGTTCAAGGAACTTGAATTCCGAACATTGGCCGACAGTATATTGGGGAGTCCTGAACTGGTTCAGGGAGATTTGTTTGGATCTTCCGAAGCCAAGGAAGATGCAAAGCCGTCTGCAGGCACAGATGATTATGCCATTGGTGAACAAAATATCGAGAACACCGAGCATGATTACAGCTTTGTTGATTCGAGGACGGATATGCAGGCATTGGCTGAGACCTTGTCGGCTCAGACCCTATTTAGTTTTGACACAGAGACTACCGGTATCGATGCCAACCAGGCTGAACTGGTAGGTATGTCTTTTTCGTACGAACACCATAAGGGCTATTATGTGCCAGTGCCTGAAAACAAGGAGCAGGCCCTGGAGGTGGTGGCTATATTCAAGGATATACTTGAAAATGAGTCTATACTTAAGATCGGGCAGAACATCAAATACGATATTCTTATGATGAAATGGTACGGCGTTGATGTAAAGGGGAATTTTTTCGATACGATGATTGCCCATTATTTGCTGGAGCCAGACCTGAGGCATAAGCTGGACTATATTTCTGAGTCGCTGCTAAATTATAAAATGGTCCCGATTGAGAATCTGATCGGTAAGCGCGGTAAGAACCAGTTGAGCATGAGGGACGTGGATCCCCAAAAGGTATCGGATTACGCGGCGGAAGATGCTGATGTGACGCTTCAGGTATTTTCTGAATTGCAGACCCAACTCAAAGTGACGGAACTGGAGGATTTGTTTCATACCATTGAGACCCCTCTCATTAATGTGCTTGCCCAAATGGAATATGAGGGTGTTCGGATTGATGGTGATTTTCTGAATGGCTATTCCAAAAAACTGGAAACCCTGATTCTTGATGAAGAGAAAGCCATCTATGAAGTGGCTGGGGTAAGATTCAATATTGCCAGCCCCAAACAGGTGGGTGAGGTCCTCTTTGATAAATTAAAAATTCCTTATCGATGGCGGAAGACAAATTCGGGGCAGTACTCAACAGATGTTGAAAAACTTAATGAGCTGGCTTCAGAACATGATATCGTCAACAAAATTCTTGAGTACAGAAAATACAGCAAGCTGAAATCTACCTACGTCGATGCCCTCCCTTTAATGATAAACCCAAAGACGGGAAGGGTACACAGTAATTTCAACCAGGCAAGAGCGGCTACCGGCAGGCTGAGTTCTGAAAATCCAAACTTGCAAAACATCCCGATAAAGGATGAGGCAGGACGAGAAATACGGAAAGCCTTCATACCCAGAGATGAGGATCATATATTGCTGGCTGCGGATTATTCACAGATTGAATTGCGCCTGATCGCAGAGATATCAGGCGATGACTTCATGCTGGAAGCCTTTCATGAAGGCAGGGATTTTCACCGCGCTACCGCGGCAAAAGTATACAAGGTGGAATTCGATGAAGTGACTCCCGAGCAGAGAAGGAATGCCAAGACAGTGAATTTTTCAATCATATATGGCGCTGGTGCAACTAACCTGTCCAGGCAACTCAATATCAGGAGGGCAGAGGCCAAGGCGTTGATTGATAATTACTTCGAACAGTTTAAAGGTCTTAAAGCCTATATGAATGATACCGTTGATTTTGCCCGTGAACATGGGTATGTCAAAACCCTTGGGGGACGTAAGCGTATACTCAGGGATATCAATTCGCGCAATGGACTGGCTCGCTCCAATGCGGAACGAATGGCTATCAATACACCTATCCAGGGCTCCGCTGCGGATATGATAAAACTGGCGATGATTCGGATTCATAAATTGCTGGCAGAGAAGCCTTTCAAAACCAAAATGATTATGCAGGTGCATGATGAATTGGTATTTGATGTATATAAACCTGAGCTTGAGGAATTAAGAAATCTCATTATTGATAATATGAAGGATGCGCTACCCGGAATTTCAGTTCCTATCCTGGTAGAGGTGGGTACAGGTCTAAATTGGTTGGAAGCACATTAGGCTATAAAGTCTTGATATTGACGGTTTTGCGGTTAAGAAAGAGTTAACATGAACCGATTTTCTTTACTACATTTGCGGGAAACCATAAATTGGCTTAATATTTAAATTACCATCAATGAAGTTTTCAATAAAATTATTATTTGTTCTTGCGATCGCTGTTGTCGTTTGCGCTTTCACAGGACCCAGCAGTACAATCCCAAGTGTTGACCTTAAGACTCTTGACGGAAAGACTGTGAACATAAAAGACTATATAGGAAAGGATAAGATTACCATCGTCAGCTTTTGGGCGACTTGGTGCAGTCCGTGTAAAAGAGAATTGGACGCCGTTTCTGATTTTTATGAAGAGTGGCAAGACGAATACGATGTTGAATTATTGGCAATCACTATTGATGATGCGCGTTCCCTCGCAAAGGTTCCGGCACTGGTAGAAACAAAAGGCTGGGAATACACCATTCTGGCAGATGTAAAACGAGAGCTCCAGAAAGCACTTAATTTCCAGACGATACCACAAACTTTCTTGCTTGACGGAAAAGGCGAAATCGTATATACGCATTCCGGTTACAGCCCTGGTGATGAATACGAACTCGAAGAAGAAATCAAGAAACACCATGTTGCCAAGTAAGGGCTCATTACAATAAATGAAAAAGGACCTTCATTTGTGGAGGTCCTTTTTTCGTATGGGTATAGCATCTAATCTTATGAATACCCGCTCTGTCGATCAGATTTCCTGATTATCTTTTTACTATTCCCTTCCTCTTATAAACTCCCCATTTTCATCACCTCAGATTATGGCTTCAGTAGGGTATTTTTCCATGGGTTCATGTGTATTGATGTAGTTGTCATAATCTATGACCGGCAACTTATTGTTTATTGAAATGAAATTTGTGGGAGCATCTTTGGCACATTTGCCACAGCCGTACAAGCCGCTTGACATTCTTTCAGTACTGCATCACCTTGTTCGAGGTTTTTACAGGCTTCCCAAACTTGCTGTTTTGAGATTTGCATGGATTGAGCGTCTCTATTGAAGTAATAATCTCGGGCTCTATACCGTTTTTCAGGGGGTATCCAGTGAGATGTTTTCGGATTGCTATCTTGATATCTTGAAAGCAAGTGGGGATACCACATTATCTTCGGGGCAGTTTGAATTCATTATTCGCTTACATCAAAAGTTTAGCGGCTTCGTCCCAGGGCTTAGTTAAAAAAGATCTTCCTTGTATTGTAGTTTTTGTCAGCATCAGCGTAACTACAGCACAAGCTTTCATTTAATTAATTGAAACTAAGATACCTGATAATCAGGCCCGTATTAGATCCGGTAGGTCGACATGCTTAATGATACTTAACAATTCAAAACCTTGGGCGCAAAAATTTGTTAAGTAAGAATATGTATTAAAACTTACTTTTGCCCTCGATTTTTTAAGATTCAAAACCAGTGCTATGAGCGCGTTTAACAGTTTGAGAGTAAGCAGGAAAATAATGGAAACAGATGACAGTGCCTCATTCCTCTTCGATTTACCTGCTGATATTAAGGATCATTACAGCTATAATGCAGGTCAATATCTTACGCTTAAAATAACAATTAATGGAAAAGAGGAGCGGCGGGCGTATTCTATATTCACGGCTCCATTTGAAAATGCTTTTGGATGCACTGTAAAGAGATTGAAAGGAGGACTGGTTTCAAACTATCTCATAGATAATATTAATGAAGGCGATTCTCTTGAAGTGATGCTTCCTGAAGGGCATTTCGTTCTTGAGCCTGCCGACGACAAGCTTCGTGATCATTTTTTTATAGCTGGAGGTTCGGGGATTACACCTGTGATGGCTATGATCAAGACGGTTTTGGAAAAAGAACCAAAGAGCAGGGCTTCACTTTTATACTGCAACAGGAATGAAAGCTCCATCATCTTTAAAGATGAATTAGAACAGATGGAGCAAAAATATAAAGGGCAGTTTTCTGTAAGACATATTCTATCACAGCCACATAAGACAAAATCATCTGGCCTCGGTGGTTTACTTGGAAAGAAGAAAATCATCTGGGATGGTTGGCAAGGAAGACTGGATGCCGGTCGTCTTCAGGTTTACCTCGATGAGAATCCACCGGTAGGCTCTGAAGCCCATTACTACTTATGCGGACCGGGGGCACTGATACAGATGACAGAGCAGTACCTTCTCAACAGGGGCATCGACTCGCACAATATCCACAAGGAATATTTCAATTCTGCCGATATGGAATCTGCAGTCCCAGCTGGGGATGTGTCAGAGCATTGTGTGGCCACGGTTACCTTGAATGGAGAAACATTTGAAGTGGAAGTACCTTCTGATAAAACGGTCCTCGAAGCCGTATTGGATGCTGGCAAAGATGCGCCATACTCATGTACCAGTGGAGCTTGTTCTACCTGCGCCGGAAAGGTAACAGAAGGGGAAGTGGCGATGGATGTGTGCTTCGCCCTCGATGATGATGAAATCAAGGATGGTTTCGTACTTACATGTCAGTCACGTCCAAAAACAGATAAGATTACGATAGTATTTGAATCCTGATCAACCCCCGCTGCGCTGGGTTCTTTTTATTCGACGTGTCAGCTCTATAGCAATACACAATGACAGGACAAGGTCTGCATCTGCCTTTTCGGTCATGGCAATGCCATACCTGTTTTTCTTTTTTCTGCGTTTGCGTGAAATTTTAGCTACCTCATTATCATTGTCTTCGGTAACGGTAAATTCTGTCATCCAGAGATTACCATCTACAAAGTAATAGCGGTAAGGCGAATCTACAATGTAGTTGTGCTTTAGATTTTTCCGATCAAGCTCGATCATGGCGTGGTGAATGTCCCCCCGGGTTAATTCGAATTGGATTTTGAAAAGGGCAAATTTTCTTTTAAGGGTCATGAGCTCATTGCCCATTTCATCATAGAAACCCAGGCCACTCATGAGGGTCACCCCTTTTCTCTTAACCGTATAGATCAGATCCCCTTCCGATTCGATGGTATATTTCGGAAAGAAAATACCCTTTACTGATATGGAATAGAGGCGAAACTCCAACTTATCCTTTATACATTATCCATTTACCCAATTCCTTAAAGGTAATTTTTTTACCGTACATAAGGATACCTACTCGGTATATCCTGCCAGCAAGCCACGCGAAAAACCAGCAGGACAAAACCAGCAGGATGATTGAAAGCCCTACCTGCCATAGAGGCGGGTCGAATGCAAGTCTTGACGGCATGATAATAGGCGATGTGAGCGGAAACAGCGAGCCAAAAACGGCCATCCCCCCATTAGGGTTCTGAAGCGTTCCCTGCAACATGATAAAACCAAGAATGACAGGAAGCATAATAGGAAGCATGAGCTGCTGCCCTTCTCCCATATCGTCACCCATAGCGGAACCAACCGCGGCAAAGAGTGAAGAATAGATAAAGTATCCACCAAAGAAGAATAAGATAAATACCGGGATGATAAGGCCCCAGTTCATATTGCCCAACTCCCGCAAAACATTCCCAAATTCGAATTTATTCAGTTCTTCTGCATTGACATTGGCCTGGTTACTCATCTCCTGGATTTGAGCAGGGTCAATGCCACCACCTACGAGTAAGCCGGTACCCATAATAACCATTGGGATAAGTATGAGCCACATAGCCAATTGAGTGAGTCCTACGCCGCCAACGCCAAGCACTTTGCCCAGCATCAATTGAGTTGGCTTTACAGAAGAAATGATGACTTCTACAATACGATTGATCTTTTCTTCCATAACGCTACGCATAACCATACTGCCATAGATAAAGATGACCATATACATGATAAACCCCATCAGGCCTCCCAGTAAGGTTCCAATAAGGATGGAAAGCTTGGTAGAGGTATCTTCCGATGAGGATTTGCCTTCTGCCATTTCTTCTTTGCCGGCTGCGCCATTTTCCAGATCGATATCCATTCTAAAACTGTCATAAATGTTCCTGTCTATGCCGGACTGTGTAATCTTGTATTCCTTGAACGCAGACCCGATTTTAGTTTCAATGGATTCAATCGTAGCTATGCTTAGCTTTTCCTGGCTGTAATATTCTACGCTGTGTTTTGTTTTTGTCAAGTCCTCAAATGGAGGTATATAGACAAGCAAATCGTAGGTCTGGATTTTATAGTCTTCTTTAAGTTTTTCAAGAGGGTCTTTGCTGAAATCATAGGTGTATAGCTTCGATTCTATTTTAGCTTCGCTAAACACACCAGAGTCATCTTTAACCAGAACTTTTTTGCTGGCCTGTCCTCCCTTGGCTGTCAGGTAGGCTGATAAAACCACCAGCAATCCAATGCCCAGTGGTGTGAGCAAAGTGGTTATGATGAAACTTTTCTTTTTAACCCTAACGAGATATTCTCTTTTTATTATCAACCAGAGTTTGTTCATTGTTTAAGCGTTTGTGTTTTCAAATCTACCTTCTACCTTTTTTATGAATATTTCATTGAGGCTTGGAAGAAGTTCGTTGAATCCTCTAATGTGTGCACCTGTCCTGACGGCATAGCGTATCAGTTCGTTGGCATCTTCAGTAGGCCGTAACTGTATGGTTGCTGAGTTTTTGCTTTTATTGACAATCCGGTAATCTCCAAGGTCAGGTGCTGGTCCGTCAAAATCAATGCGGTATTTATTTTCTTTGAAACTCTCCTTGATATCATTTACGGTGCCTTCGAGAATGTTTTTACCATTGTTGATCAGAACAATGTCTTCACAGATTTCTTCTACCTGTTCCATTCTGTGGGTAGAAAAGATGATGCTCATCCCTTTCTCACGGAGTTCTTTAATTTCGGATTTAATCAGGTTAGTATTTATAGGATCGAGTCCAGAAAAAGGTTCGTCAAGGATAATAAGTTTGGGCTCATGAACCACAGTAGCAATGAATTGAATCTTTTGCTGCATGCCTTTGGAGAGCTCTTCAATCTTCTTTCCCCACCAGTCTTTTATATCAAATTTTTCAAGCCAGAATTTGATTTTGGACTTGGCTTCTGAAGTACTCAAGCCTTTAAGCTGTGACAGGTAAAGCAGCTGTTCTCCCACCTTCATCTTTTTATACAAGCCTCTTTCTTCAGGCATGTAACCAATGACATGTGGGTGGAGACTGTTGAGCCTCTCCCCATCTATATATACTTCACCGGAATCTGCTCCAGTTATTGATGTAATTATTCGAATCAACGAGGTTTTACCGGCACCATTTGGACCCAGGAGGCCAAAGATCTTCTGCTTTTCTACTTCAAAGCTGATTCGGTCAACAGCTGTATGATTGCTGTATTGTTTTGTTACATTACGAAGTGAAAGTATCGACATAATTTATATTTAGTTGAATCTGGATCAAAGATGATCAATTAATTTCTCCAGACTACAACGAAATAACGAAAAAGCCTATACAGTCATTCCTTATGCGAGGCAATTATAGACGAGGTGCTCTTGCTTATGGTTATACAAAGCAAATGTATCGATGATAGATTTACTTATTTGAACTTTTAAGGCTAAATAGTGCTTAGAGCAATTATAAAGACTTAAGACCACACAATAAATCAATACTGATGAAATACTATTTTACGCTATTCTTTTTTTTGGGACTTTATTCGGCACAGGCACAGGCACAGGCACAGGTGCAGGAAGTCAGATATGTAATGAGCCTTGGAGAGCAGAATGCTTTCATGATGGATCATCAGGATGCTGATGGTAAAATGGTTGCTGACGTGATCGAAAAAATCCTCAAAGAGTATGGTAAGATCAAGAGAAACAGGGAAGCCGGAGAATGGTACTGTGAAGAATGCACCATTCATGCGATCAGCCATGAAAGCATTCAGCTGTATTATAAAGTGGAAGGGAGACGCAATATGTCAACAAGTTATCTTTTCTTCGATGACAATACGCAATTTATTTCTTCAGACAATGCTCCTGAAAAAGCGGCAGCAGTGCGGGAGATAGCCATGGAAATTTTTTACGAGGTAAAGCGTGAACTGTTAAGAATTGAAATCGAGGACATGGAGGATATGCTCAAGGATTTTGAAAAAGATCTTTCAAAACTCGTCAAAAAGAACAGCGACCTTCATGAAGACATTGAGGAGTATAAGGATAAAATAAGAAAGGCAGAAAAGGATATCGAAGAGAACCTCGGTGCACAGCAGGATAGGACTATGGAAATAGAAAAACAGAAACTTCAGATAAAAAGCACCATAGAGAAACTCAATAAAATAAGACTGAAAGAAAAGTAAAACTTTTCAACAATACATGAATTTTGATGATCCTCCTCAACAGGGTAATGAGGGCCTCTCAAACTAATAAAATTCCATTCCTTGGAAAGTCAAAATTCTGTTATTAACACGAGCTGCATTTTTTCAACATTATAGGAGCTCCTTTTCAACATAGAAACTATCTGCCTTTTGAAGGGCATTATATAATTGATAGTTCTAATGTTACCTTTGTAGATTCAGATAGGAAAGATGGCAAAAGAAAGATATAAGACAGAGAAGAATGATGACTTGAGTCAACTGATGTATGGGAAGGTCATGCCCCAGGCAACAGAATTGGAGGAAGCGGTTTTAGGTGCGGCTATGCTGGACAAAGGTGCCTTTTCTGTTATCGTCGAAAAGTTGAGACCCGATAGCTTTTATCTTCCATCGCACCAGGAAATATTTGATGTGATGATGCAGTTGTTTGCCAATTCAAAGCCTATAGATATTCTTACGGTACATGAGGAATTGAGGAAGAGAGGCAAGCTAGATGAGGTAGGTGGCGTGAATTACCTGATGGATCTCACAAACAAGGTTGCTTCCGCAGCCAACATAGAATACCACGCCCAGATCATCATTCAGAAATATATCCAACGATCGCTCATTGAGGTGTCCACACGTACCATCAAGGATGCCTATGAAGATTCCAAGGATGTCATAGAAATGATGGACGAAGCCGAGCAGGGTTTATATGATATTACTGACCAGAACCTTAACACAGGATATCAATCCGTAAGTGCAGTAGCTGCCAGGGTGGCTAAGAATATTGAACAACTATCAACCAGGTCCGATGCCCTCTCCGGAGTTGCAACAGGATTTGGTGAGCTGGACAGGATGACCAATGGTTGGCAGGAGTCTGATCTTATCATTATAGCTGCTCGTCCCGGTATGGGAAAAACAGCGTTTACCCTTTCTCTTGCCAATAATGCGGCAGCTGCAGGAAGAGGCGTAGCCATATTCTCATTGGAGATGAATGACGACCAGCTTGTACAGAGGTTAATCTCTATGACTTCTATGATCCAATCCAGCAAGCTTAGGGACGGTAATCTTGACAAGGAAGAATTCAAATTGCTACACGATGCTGTGGAGAAGTTATCCGAGATGCCTATATACATAGATGACACTCCTGCTATCAATATTTTTGAATTGCGAGCAAAATGTAGGAGGTTGAAACAGAACCATGATATAGGATTGGTGGTCATCGATTACCTTCAGCTTATGAGTGCAGGCGATAAAACCAAAAGAGGTAACCGGGAACAGGAGATTTCATCTATTTCAAGGGCTTTAAAGGGAATGGCGAAGGAACTCAAAGTACCGGTGATTGCACTGTCTCAATTGAGCCGTGCCGTAGAAACGCGGGGTGGTGATAAAAGACCTCAGCTGTCTGACCTCAGGGAATCGGGAGCGATTGAGCAGGATGCCGATATTGTGACATTTATTTACCGCCCGGAATATTATGATCTTTCTGATGATATGGATATGCCTGATAACATGGCAGAGATTATCATTGCCAAGCACAGGAACGGTTCATTGGGTACGGTAAACCTGCGCTTCCTGAAGGAGTATGTGAAATTTGTTTCAGATGAGGGTGCCGGATTCAGGAATATGCCTGGACAGACAGATATCTTCAGTGATGGAGCCGGAAGTTTTATAACCCGACCTTCCCGCATCAACGAGGAAGGTGATGAAGACATGTACTTTGATGCGTAAAACCAATACTTCCCGTTGAGACTTAATAAATATATAGCACATGCTGGAATCTGTTCACGCCGGAAAGCAGCAGAATTGGTCAAGGATGGATTCATTAAGCTGAATGGAGAAGTTGAAAAGAACCCGGCCGTTGTTGTCAAGGAGGGTGACAGGGTAGAATACATGGGCAAGGAGATAAATCCTGTTAAGAAGAAATTTTATTTGCTTCTGAATAAGCCTAAGAATGTTATCACTACCATGGATGATGAGCGGGGCAGGAAGACTGTGTGGGATATAGTACAGGAAAAAGTAGATACCAAAATATATCCGGTAGGGCGCCTGGACCGGAATACGACAGGGCTGCTCTTGATGACAAATGATGGAGAGCTCATTCAGAAATTATCGCATCCCAGCAGGAAGGTCAAAAAGATATATGAAGCGGTGCTTGACAAGCCACTGGCCCAGAAAGACATCGAAGAAATTGATAAAGGCGTTATGCTTGAAGACGGTATGGCCGAAGTAGATAAAATCAGTTATATACAGGAATTGCCGCCCAACCACATCGGTATTGAATTGCATAGTGGGAAGAACAGGATCATCAGGCGCATATTCGAGCATATGGGCTATGAAGTCATCAAGCTTGACCGTGTTTTTTTTGCCGGACTAACAAAAAAAGACCTGCCGCGAGGATGGAGTCGCTTCCTCAAAAAAGAAGAAGTCATTATGCTCAAACACTTTTCCTAGCTCTGCCTGGACACTGTGTCTTTATTTTTGACCTATCTATGGAAGGATTATCCCATTAAAGGGCTTACTTGATTATATTTGCAATTTTTGAATGGAAGATTGGGAATTGGATTTTGCATGGCTTCAGTTGAGACATCGTATCAAAAAGATGTTGAAGGCTGATACTTTGCCGGATATAAAGTCTCTTTTATTTCTGATAGGCGTGCAGGAGTTGGGGACTGTGAAGAAAGATTTCTCGAAAGAGGAGAAAAGAGACTTGATACATGTAGCCGCCTGTGCTTTGTTAGAAGAAGAGGGTTACTACGAATTTGAAGGGCGCGACCAGGATGGCTGGCCGCACTGGATTGTCAAAAAACCATTTACCTTGAAAGGTGTGGATGAGCAGGAAAAAGTTCTAAAACGGAACATTATACATTATTTTAAAAATCTAGAAACAGAAAATCAAAATCAATAAAATGAAATATATCTTATCACTTTGTGTACTACTTGGTATTGTAGCATGTAAACCTAAACAGGAATTGGTGTTGATCGAAACGGATTATGGTAACATGAAAATCAGTTTGTACGATTCAACGCCCAAGCACAAGGAAAACTTTCTTAAACTGGCCAAGGAGGGCTTCTACGATGGCAGCTTGTTCCATCGTGTTATAAGTGGGTTTATGATCCAGGGAGGCGATCCTGAATCAATTGGAGCTCCAGCCAATAAGCCTCTAGGTGCTGGTGGTCCAGGGTATACTATAGACGCTGAGATTGGTGCATATCACTTTAAGGGCACAGTGGCGGCAGCCCGGCGAGGCGGCCCAGGTAACCCTGAGAAAAAATCATCGGGATCTCAATTTTACATAGTGCAAGGCCAGGCTGTTACGGAAGGTCAGTTAACATCAATGGCTCAGATGAAGGGTATTGCTTACAGTCCTGAGGACATTCAAAAATATATTTCTCTAGGCGGCACTCCCTTCCTTGATAATGATTACACCGTCTTTGGTGAAGTAGTTGAAGGAATGGATGTCATTGATAAAATTGCAGCCGTTCAAACCGCTCCTGGCGACAGGCCGGTTGAAGATGTTTCAATGAAAGTCAGTATCATAAAAGAATAAGTGGGCACAGCCAGGATCCTGATTTATTGTGTTAGTACAGTTTTCCTGGTGTCTTGTTCCAGGCCTGTTGCTTATTTTACTGTATCAGAATTCAGGCAGCTTCCTGCAGAGCTTGATTTTTCCAATTCTTCACAAAATGCCTTTAGCTACAGGTGGTATATTGATAACCAACAGGTAAGTGAAGAGGAAGACATGACGTACCTTTTTCTGCATTCCGGCAGGTATACAGTTCGGCTTGAAGCAACTGACGGAAAGAAAACAGACGATCTGTCAAAAGAGCTTGTACTGGCTCCACCGGATGATTGCATAGTCTGGATGGAAACTAGTAAGGGGAATATGGCATTCAGACTTCTAGAGGCTACCCCAATCCACCGTAATAATTTCCTTGCCAAGGTAGAAAGTGGTTATTACAGAAACAAACTGTTTCACAGGGTGATCGGCGGATTCATGATTCAGGGAGGACGCAGTCAGGAAGGTATAGCATCAGAAACAATCCAGGCCGAGATACAAGCCAATAATGTGCATACTCGGGGTGCCTTGGCGGCAGCCCGCATGCCTGACGCTATGAATCCACAGAAGGAATCTTCGGATGTTGAGTTTTTTATAGTTCAAGGCCGAAAGATGGATGAAGAAGCCTTGTTGAATATGGCATCTGAAAAGCTTTTGGATTATACAGACCTGCAGATAGCTGCGTATCTTCAGTGTGGCGGCACGCCTCAACTGGATATGGAATATACTGTATTCGGCTATCTGATATATGGCGATCAGGTTATTGACCGCATTGCTTCTGCAAAGACGGATATAAATGATAAACCGATAGAGGATATATTAATTCAAGATATTAAAGTTTTAAACTGAGATGGAGCAAATACTAGGTATTGACGTCGGAGCAACCGGAACCAAGGGAGGGATTGTAGATCTTGAAAAAGGTGACCTGGTCTCTGAAAGGTTAAAATTTAAAACGCCTGATTCTAAGAAACCTGATGAAATGATTGAGCTTATCAATGATATTGTTAAGGAAATGGGTTGGAAAGGCAAACCTATAGGCCTGGGATTTCCGGCAATCATAAAGGACAGGAAATCGTGGTCTGCCAGCAATATTCACAAAAGCTGGATTGGCTATCCCATAGAGGAAGCAATTGCCAAACGCACAAAGAGTCCTGTGTTCTGTATAAACGATGCCGATGCTGCCGGCCTGGCTGAAATGCAATACGGTGTCGGACGGGGTCAGAAGGGTACATGTATTCTTTTGACACTGGGTACCGGAATAGGTTCTGCTTTGTTTATAAATGGTGTTCTGGTTCCAAACACAGAATTCGGTCAGCTCTATTACAAGGATAGCATAACAGAGTATTACGCCTCAAATAGCGCCAGGAAAAATTATAAAATGGACTGGGAGACTTATGGTAAAGAACTAAATAAAGTATTGCTTCATATCGATTTTATATTCTCCCCCGACCTTATTATTCTCGGGGGCGGTATCAGTAAAAAGCTGGATTGCTACAAAGATTTTCTCTCCAAGAAAATGAATATTGTTGCTGCAGAAAAACTTAATAATGCTGGAATAATAGGTGCTGCATTGGCTTATTACATCTATACATCCAAAAGCTCCAAAAGTGAAAAGGCAGTTCTTTAATTCAGAACTGCCTTCCATAAGATTGAGTATTGCCAATTGAAAATTTATCCTTTGTTCAGGTCCTGATCGGCATTTAATTCAGTCCTGTAATAACTTATCATAGATTGGAGTTCTTTGTTCAGCATCAACTCCGGTTCGATTTCAAAGATGATATGGTGCTGATCAAACTCTTCCTTCAAAGCATCTTCGAATGTCTTGTAAGCTGCTTTCTCCTTACCGCTCAGGTATTGGGCAACACCCTTGCAGAATAAGAGGTCAGCACCAAAGGTATAGTCATCCGAATCCTTGAAAACTTCAAGTGCTTTATCTTTTTTGCCAAGCTTTATGAGAAAAGAGATATAGTCTCTCCAGTACATGCTTTGCTCGGGACCCATCTGAACGGCTTCTCCATAGTAGAATTCTGCCTTGTCATAGGCACCCACAGCGGCATGGGCTTTGGCGAGAGAAAAGTAATAGTCCTCACAACTGTCTTCAAGTGTAATTGCTTTGTGATACGCATTGATCGCTTTATTCCACTGCTCCGCTTTGGCGTAGCAAAGGCCAAGCTTGTAATAGACCTCGTCGTTATAAGGATCGAGCTTGAGTGATTTATTAAGCAGAATTTTGGCTTTATTCAACCTTCCAAGCTTGTATTCGCATTCAGCCATATTGAGCAGGACCTCATCATTGATGCCAAATACTTCATTGTAGTTCCGGTAAATTTTTAAAGCTCTGAGGTATTGCTTCTCCTGGATGCAGATATCTGCACAATCAAGATACCCACTTTCAAAATTTTCCTCTGTTATGAATGAATATTCAAGCGCATCGATGGCTTTCATATATTCACCCAGGCACGACAGCGCATGTCCAAGATTATACCAGGCCAGATAGTTGAAAGGCTGTTCAGACAGTATCATATTATGAAATGCGATACTGGCATCGAAATTCTTGGAGAGCTGTACGGCAAATCCAAGCCTTTCAAACGCTTCTTCATTCTGCATATCACATATGATGGCCTTGGTCAGACTTTCATACATGCCCTCATAATCCTGCATAACCTCACTGATGAAAGATTCGCTGAGGTACACGTCTGAAAGATCTGATGAGGAGACATACCTCTTCATATCATCCAGAATCACGCGCGCTTCAGAAATCTCTCCCTTGAATGCAAGGATGCGGATTTTCAAGAGCAGAATATCGTGTTCGTAGGGGGAAATAATTTCTGCCTTCGCCAGTAGTTTCAGTGCTTCATCCTGAAGATTATTCTGAAACAACAATCTGGCTTTTATAATGTAAAAGTCTGGTCGGTAGCTGAATTGGGATAGCGCTAAGTCTGTAACTTCCATTGCTTTCTCGTAATGAAGCTCTTCTTCATAAAACCTGATAATTTCAAGGAAGGTCTTTTCGTCAAAGACGATCGGTTGGCCTTTCTCAAAGTTGGTTTCGAAATCAGATACGAGATTCAAGAACGTTACGTCACGTTTAGTTCTATTATCCATTAATATCCAATGTTACTAAGATTATAATTCGTGGTAAATATAACAATATAAGATACGCAGCCGATTTATCGACCAGTTTTTTTTTCCACATTAAATAAATAGTCGTTTTATATGTAAAATGCTGATAATCAATTGGTAAAATACATATAGTGCTTTTTGATAAAGCTTATATCTTTCATTCTCATTGGCCAATATATAAACGCTAAGAATACACTCAGGGCTTCATAAAAAGATATTTACAGAAAAGATTTAGTGTACGCATAAAAAAAAGCCATCATTTGATGGCTTTTTAAACAGTAATTTCTGTCAGCTATTTTAGCCCGCCCGCCCCTTCGCGACGTCTTTCTCTCAACTCCTGAAGCAAATCTTCCTTGAATTTTCGTTCAAAGTGGTAGTAAAGTATTGTCTTGCGTGCACCGATGGCATCTTTGAATTTGTAGGCAAATTCTTTGCGGATAGCCAATTCTTCTTCTTCAGTCTGGATAAGCTTTTCCAGAGCCGCTTCATGATCGTAATCATCATTCATAAAGTCACGACGCGCATCCTTGGACCTATGGATGCCCCTGATTTCTTCCTGGTAGCTGTTGTGCAGTGGCCAGAAGACCTGCGCTTCATCGGGACTTAATTCAAGCTTATCTGATAGAAAAGCAATCTTTCGTGATTCGACCCGCTCCATTATTTCAGCTCTTTTATGCTGACCATAAATGACAGAGGAGAATAAAACAAATGCTGTGAGTAATAAACCAATCTTTTTCATAATTCAATATTTAATATAATTCTTCAATTAAAGCCAATTCCTCGTCACCTAATTCGTCGATAACAGATGATAGATATAATTCCAGGGCATCATCTCCGATACCATCAAAATAGCTCACCGGATTATCATCGAATTCTTCTTCCAGTATATCCATCATATCCTGTTCTATCAGGTAGCTGTTTTCCATGTAATAGCTCACGATCTCATTTAGCGCCAGATCATCTGTATTCCCGCTGCTTAATGCCAGAGCATCAAAGCTGAAATATATCAGCAGGGCAAAACTGGCCGCCACGGCTATCCTGTAAAATGTCAGACTACGGGTTCTGAGCTTCGGCCTGTTGTTTGACAGAATATTTTCCAGTTCATTAAAATAGTCTTTAGGCACGATATAAGGACTTCTGGCTTTCAGGCCATTGAGAAGAGGGGCATCCTCTTCCAAGTAATCCGGCATAGCATGTACATTCTGCATGATGCGTCCGTGCAACTGCTTGAAATAATCTTTTGGCAGCTTATTCGGCATAATCGATATTCTCTTTTAAATAGTTTTCAATCTTTTTGACAGCATGGTGATAGGATGCTTTTATCGCACCCACTGTTATACCCAGTACTTCAGACATGTCATCATAGGACATGTCATCGTTATAGCGCATTCTGAACACCAGTTTCTGTCGGCTGGGTAATATTTCGGTGGCTTGAATCAACAGGATTTCAGCTTCTTCCCCGTCGAAATAATTATCGGCTTTAAGATCTTGCCCCAATTGTTCAAGCATCTCAGTTTGACCAAGGCTCCTTCTTTTTTTTCTTTTCTTGAGAAAGCTGATCGCTTCATTTGAAGCAATGCGATAGAGCCATGTATACAGCTTGCTCTCCCTCTTGAAGGATTTTATATGACGGAATACCTTTATAAAGGTGTTCTGAATAACATCATCTGCATCTTCATGAAAATGAACCAATCTCCGTATATGCCAATATAATTGCTCCTGGTATTTATGTACCAGCAATCCAAAGCCACGATCAAAATTTTCATCTGAGGCAAGGTCATCCAGAATCTGTTCATCACTGTATTCCTTCAAGATTTCCTGTCTTTGCTTATTAAGACTCTTACTATCTTAGAGCGTTTAATTTACGATCAAAAAAATGTTATTTACTGCCATCGCAAAATTTCTTTTCCGTCTGTGGGGTTGGAGAATCTCAGGTAATTATCCCTATGCTCTAGATAAAAAGATTTTTGTTGTGGCGCCCCATACATCAAATTGGGATTTTTTTGTAGGCATACTTATCAGGCCTATTGTCAGGGATAAGATCAAGTTTATCGGAAAAAAATCCTTGTTCAATCCGCCACTGGGATGGATTATGTATCCTATGGGCGGTATTCCTGTTGACCGTTCAGGACGGCACAGTTTTGTTGATTCTGTTGTTAAAGTCTTTAATAAGACAGATCGGCTTGCCATTGCGCTTGCTCCGGAAGGCACCCGCAAGAAAGTAGAGACATTTAAGACAGGTTATTATTATATAGCGGTAGGTGCCGGGGTACCCATCATTCCTACCGTTTTCAATTGGGAAAAAAGGGAAGTCATTTTTATGGACCCTATTCACCTTACTGGTGATGCAGATGAGGAGTTAGCTATGGTTGAAAACATCTTCAGAAACTATAAGGGCCGAAATAAGGAGAACAGCTTTACTTAAGCTTCCTGCGCTTCAGCAGTAGCGGAAGTCTTCGTATTGTATTGTGGCAAGAAGAGCAGAAAGAAAAATCCAAACAGAATATTACAGAATATCTGGATGGCAAAAAACATGATATTCGAAAATGAGAAAGCGTCGAATTTGTCGATGCCATATATAATTAAGGCCTGGCTGACCAGCCACTGATAACTTCCTATGCCCCCCGGCGAAGGCAATACGATGCCCAGAGAGCCGAAAACGAATACAACAAGACCAGCTACTGCTCCCAATTCAGCAGTAGGCGCAAAAGAAAGAAATCCCAGTGGAATCATAATATAGTAACAGAACCAGATGGCAATGGAATTGAAAATAAGTAATGGCATGTTACCTACGTTCCTTATAGAATTCAAGCCGTCTTTAAAGCCTTTCCAGATTTGTTGAAGCTTCAAAACCAATTTATTTTGGCTCTCTGTATTCTTCAGCGCCCGGTTTAAGAAATAGAGAACAATCAAACCCATCACAGCTCCGGTTGCAAGAATCAGGATCACACTTCCTTTAGGCATGGCGAAGTTCTCGTTGAAATAATTGCTGAAGCTTTGAAAGGATAATGCGACAGCCAGGCCAATGACTATGAATAAGGAAATGAAGTCAAGTATGCGATCCACCACTACGGTACCGAACACAGCAGAAACCGGAATTTTTTCATAGCGTGACAAACTGCCTGCACGAACAACTTCTCCTATTCTCGGCAAGGCGAGGTTAGCCAGATATGCCACCATGATTGTCCCTACAGAGTTAAGCAATTTGGGCTTATAGCCGAGCGGCTCCAATAATTGATTCCACCTTAATGCTCTGAGGACATTACTTAGCATAAACACCAGGCATAGAACAATTATCCAGAAGATTTTGACACTGGCAAAATCCTGGAGAATTCTTTTTATCAGAGAACATTCACTTTCAGGAATATTCTTGAAGGCACATTCCTTCTGGTAGGATGCATCGAGCTGGTTATATAACATGTAGAGTAAGCCCAATCCAATAAGAAGGAATATCAGGAATTGTATGATGGACTTTATTCTTGAATTCAAAGGCTATCCAGTTTGTTGTCATCCTTTAGGAATACAGTAACAGCCTTATATTGTCTGGCCTCTTCCGGACTCATCAGGGCATAAGATATGATGATAATTATATCACCCACTTCGCATTTTCGTGCGGCAGCACCATTAAGACAAATAACCCCTGAGCCCCTTTCTCCCGGGATCACATAAGTTTCAAGGCGTTCGCCGTTGTTGTTGTTAACGATCTGAACCTTTTCACCTTCAATCAGATTTGCGGCGTCTAAAAGATCTTCATCAATGGTAATGGATCCCACATAGTTGAGATTAGCCTGGGTTACCGTGGCGCGATGAATTTTCGATTTATGGACCTGTATTAGCATGAGCGCAAAAATAGCCAAATTGTATATTCAAGTCCAGCCCGGGTAAAATATTTAATATCTAATCTATTCCGCGAATAATTCCGCTTCGCCTTTGAGTATAAGGTTGTCAATTAAACGGATTTTTCCTGCCCACGATGCTGTGCATGCGACTATCAAATCATGGGCTTCCGGGTCTTTTATTCTTTCCATAGAGCAGCCATCTACAATTTCAAAATATTCAGGCTCAAAGTGTTTAATGGACATCATCTCAATGGCTTTAGCTTCAATTTTACCGGGCTTTACCTTGCCAAGCTTTTCTTTGGCATAACTCAAGGCTTTGAATATTATGGATGCTGATCGACGGATAGCTGGTTCAAGTCGCAGATTGCGTGAACTCATGGCCAGGCCATCGGCTTCACGGATTGTAGGGCATACCCGCAGGGAAGTTTTCAGATTTAGCTTTTTGAGCATGTAGTCGACAATTGAAAATTGCTGAAAATCTTTTTGACCCATGTATATATAATCCGGCTCCAGGATATCGATAAAACGTTTCAGCACCTGTACCACACCGTCAAAATGACCAGGCCTGTTGGGACCTTCCATTGACGCTGTCAGATGCGAAATATCGAGATCCACATTTGTGTCCAGAACTTTTGGATAAATCTGACTAACTGAAGGCAGGAAAAGGTAGTCGCATTCCTTTTGGATCAATGCCTGGTCCTTAGTTATTTGTCTGGGATATTTTTCCAGGTCGTCCTTCTGGTTAAATTGAGTCGGGTTGACAAAGATGCTTACAATGCATATATCACATTCTTTTTGACAAGCCTTAATAAGAGACAAGTGACCTTCATGCAAGGCACCCATTGTTGGGACAAAACCGATCGACTTTTTTTTACGGCGTTCTTCCAACAAGTAATTCTGGAGGGTACTGACACGCTTAATGGTTTTCATCGTGTAAATATCGCAAGCTATTTCATCCAATGGCTTTATTCCGGTGATTTTTTCGTTTGCGGTCCTGTTTTCTGTTTAGCTTCTAGTTTTTCTAAAAAAAACACCATTTCCTTAGATATAATTATAAATATATTTAATTATAAACCTATATAAGTAAATGGATACTAAATAATAACACCATATGTTAGATATACATTTATTAAATGATTAATAATGTATAAATTTATAAACAGAATTATTGATACACTGTGAGATGATGAAACAGGCAGGCATGCCCTCCTGTCTAGAGGGTGGGAGATAACACGATAAACGCAGGATATGGATTGACGACAAAATTAATTTGTCCTGTGGCAAAGTGCTCCATGAAGGTTCGAATCCTTCTCTCACAGCTTCAAAGGGTTTCCAATTAAGGAGGCCTTTTTTTATGTGTGAGCTTTCCCTTTATGGTAAATCGTACGAAATTTTAGTATCATAGTATTATGAAATTGAGAAACCTATATGTAGCAGCCACGAGTCAACATGTGGGCAAGACAACCTCTACGCTGGGAATAGCAGCAAGCTTCAAGAAAGCGGGTATCAATACGGGATATTGCAAGCCTGTCGGTCAAAAACATGTAGAGGTAAAAGACAGTGTGGTCGACAAGGATGCCGTATTGTTTGCTGATCTCCTTAAGCTGGATATTGACCCTATCAAGCATAGTCCAGTCATTTTGGGGAAAGGGGCTACCACAATGTATCTGGATAATCCTGAGGCCTATGACCTGGAATCCAGGATTACAATGGCAGAGCGCCATTTACAGGACATGCATGAAGGTACGATCTATGAAGGTACGGGACACCCCGGGGTTGGCAGTATTGCAGATGTATCCAATGCGCAGGTCGCTAAATTGCTCAATGCAGAGCTTGTAATGATTGTAGAAGGCGGGATAGGAAGTACGGTCGACAAGCTGAATATGTGTCTATCCTTGTTTCGTGAACAGGAGATCCCCATCCTGGGGGTTATCATTAACAAGGTTATTCCTGAAAAAACGGAAATGGTAAGGGAATACGTAGGTAAGTGGCTGGATCAAAAGAATCTGAAGCTTCTGGGTGTCGTACCCTATGACAATATGCTAGCCTATCCATTGATATGGACAATTTCAAAGGCTGTGGATGGCACTTTTGAGCATTATAATGAAAAGGGCTTCAACAGAGTGGCAAATATTTTGGCCGGATCTGCGGTTGATAAGGACCAGATGCTTAAGTCAAGCGATAATCTTCTCGTTGTTAGTGCCAGGGTACTTGACGAATCGATTCAGACTGTTCAGAAATATTCTTCAGAAGAGAATCACGAATCTCCTCTCAGCGGTATAGTGATAACAGGTGAGGGAGATATATCTGATGAATCTCTTGAATATATAAAAGCTTATGATCTCCCTGTTGTAAGAACAGAATTGGACACCTACGGGGTGGTAATTAAAATAAGTAAGCTGGAAGTAAAAATCAATCGGCGGACGCCATGGAAAATTGCTAAGGCTATCGAGTTGATTCAGGACAATGTGGATATAGCCTACATGATTGAAAAGCTAAAAATCTGATAAAAAAACTGTGAATGCACTATATCCCATCTGATAATGAAGCATTCACAGTTTTGATAGAGCACTAGTGGCTTAAAGCACGATAACACCGTCTGCCATAAACTTAAGCTCTTCTTTTGGCTCGGTGATGGCCATAATTTCTTCTTCTGATTTTCCTTCGTCCTCGGCATAGTGCCTTAGTTCATCAACCGGGGTTACTTCTCTGTAAGCAACTCCTTCAACAATAACTTCTTTGCCGGCAATATCCAGAGGCATGAAGAAGCCATAGTCTTTGAATTTTACAAATATGGATGGATCGTTGACACCTTCAGAAGATACAAGGTTCATCCAGCAACCCTTGGCCTGGCATACCGATTCAACAGTAGCCTTGAATTTTGTTCTTAGGGAATCCTGTCCTGAGATCTGCGTGATCATGTCATCAAAGCTTATAGCCTTATCAGCTGTAATTTCTTTTCCAAACTTTTCACCTGGAGCAGATTCTTTCTGAGGTCCTTTACAGGCAATTATGGCTAGAGTGACCATTAATACTGTTAGTAATCTGAGTTTCATTATTCTAATTTTCTACAAAAATCCAAATTTTTTGGCACATAAGTCAATATTAAACCGCCCATTATCCTAATGTTTCTTTGAAGCTATAAATCAGGGATACTCCGGAATAGAGAGAATGAATTAGTTTAAAAATTATGATTGCGCGGAATAATTTAAAACTATATATTTGCACCCCTTTTTAAATCGAACGTGAATTAAGATATTTAATGAAACAGTACGAAATTACATTCATCATCGATCCCGTACTGCCAGGTGATGAAATTAAGACGGCAGCTAAAGCTTATGAAAAGCTTTTGGAAAATGAAGGTTGCAACATAGTCCACGTTGACGAAACGGGTTTGAAGCAACTGGCTTATCCTATCAACAAAAGAAATTCAGGCGTTTACAGAACTATCGAATTCCAGACCGAGAACGGTACTGTGATTCCAAAGATCGAACTTGCTATGCGCAGGGACGAACGCATTATGAGATTTCTTAGCGTAAAGCTTGACAAATATGGTGTCAAGTACAACGATGACAAGCGCAACGGTTTGATAGGCAAGAAAGCCAGTAAAGCGGAAGGCAAAGAGGGCAAAAAAGATGAATTCGTAGTGAAAGATGATCTTACACTTATCGAAGGCGTTGGCCCTAAAATTGCTAACCTGCTCGTAGTAGCCGGCGTGAAATCTTATGGGGACGTAGCTAATGCATCTATAACAGACTTGAAAAGCATCTTGTCTAAAGGAGGATCCAGCTATGCTGCACATGATCCAGGCACATGGCCAGAACAGGCTAAGCTTGCTGCTGATGGCAAATGGGCAGAACTCAATTCTTTAAAAGAAAAACTCACCGGTGGCGTTGATCGCTCCGAGGAGGAATAAAAAATTAAGACTATGGCATCAAGAGACGACATTAAATTTCTCAGCAATCCAAATATTGGAAAAGACAAGAAGAAGTATTGCCGATTCAAAAAATTTGGTATCCGTCATATTGACTATAAGGATCCTGATTTCCTAATGCAATTTGTAAATGAGCAGGGAAAACTTCTTCCAAGAAGAATTACAGGCAACTCACTCAAGTACCAGAAGAAAGTCGCGGTAGCGGTTAAAAGAGCGAGACATCTTGCCATTCTTCCGTACGTAACTGATTTATTAAAATAATAAGCTTCTAGGTCATGGATATAATATTACTTCAAACAATGGATAAGCTTGGCGACAAGCATGATGTAGTGTCTGTCAAGCCAGGATACGGAAGGAACTACCTTATACCTCAGGGCTTCGCTGTTATAGCTAACGCTACCAACAGGAAAAAGCTGGAGAAGCTTATCGAGGAGGAAAAAGCCAATGAAAACGCCCGTATAGATGAATACAAGGCAATGGCTGAAAAACTTAAAGGACAAACCCTCAAGATAGGTGTGAAATCCGGAACTTCAGGAAAGATATTCGGTAAGGTGACAAACGTACAGATCGCCCAGGCTCTGAAAGAAAATTTCGAAATAGAGCTGGAAAGAAAGAAAATAGTTCTATCTGAGGAGCCTAAAGAAATAGGTACTTATCCAGTAACCATTCAATTCCACGAAGAGGTTGCTGAAGAGATTAATATCGAGTTGATAAAAGAATAAGCCAGAGGCTTATTCCTTTAATGCTCTTCTTAGAATTTTACCCACATTGGTTTTAGGCAGTTCTTCTCTGAACTCTACCTCTTTAGGAACTTTATATCCCGTAAGGTTTTCCCTGCAATGTCGAATCAGTTCCTCTTCGCTCAATGATTTGTCATTCTTGACGACGAAGACTTTAACACACTCACCTGATTTTTCACTGGGGATTCCTACCGCAGCAGACTCCAGCACTTTTGGATGCATGGCCACAACATCTTCAATTTCATTCGGGTATACATTAAAACCAGACACGAGTATCATATCTTTCTTACGGTCTACTATACTCAGATAACCGTCGCTGTCAAGCATGCCTATATCACCGGTATTCAACCAGCCGTCCGCGGTTATCGTTTTTGCTGTTTCTTCCGGCTTTTTGTAATAGCCCTTCATGACTTGCGGACCACGGATCTGGATTTCACCAATAGCACCCAAAGGCAATACCTCGCCTTCTTCAGTAATAATCCTCACTTCAGTTGAAGGTACGGGTATACCGACTGTACCCAAGCGCGATGCGCCGTAAGGGTTAGAGCTTACAACAGGCGAAGCTTCTGTCATCCCATAGCCTTCTGATATGATGGTATTCGTCAGTTTTTCCCATTCCAGGGCCACTGACTTTTGCAGGGCCGTACCTCCTGCTGCCACAAACTGAAGGTGAGTCCAGTCTGCATTTTTGAATTTTTCATTATTTAAAAGAGCGTTATACAATGTATTGACACCAGTCATTCCTGTTATTTTGTAACGATCAAATTCTTTGACCACTGTGTCCAGTTGTTTAGGATTGAGAACCAATACCGAAAGCGCTCCCATATCCATTGCTGCCAGGCAATTGATGGTAAAGGCAAAGATGTGATACATGGGTAGTGGGGCCAGGATAACCTGGTCAATTCCTTCCTTCAGATAGGGTGTTATGAAGGTTTTGATTTGCATCATATTGGCCACCAGGTTTCTGTTGGTCAGCATGGCGCCTTTACTTACACCCGTTGTGCCTCCGGTATATTGAAGAACAATGACATCGTGCGGGTTATTTTCAAAGTCTGAATTGATTTTGAACTTCTTACCCTGAGTCATGGCTTCCGCGAAATTCACCGTATTCTTCAGGTGGTATCTGGGTACCATCCTTTTGACCTTACGAATCACAAAATTGACAACGTGCTTTTTGGGAAAACCAAGCATATCTCCGATTGATGCCGTCAAAACAACGTCAATTTTTGTCTTGTCCAGTATTTTTTCAAGGTTGGCAGCAAAGTTTTCCAGGATAAGTATACCTCTCGCCTCTGAATCATTGAATTGATGTTCCATTTCGCGGGGTGTATACAAAGGGTTGGTATTGACCACGACGAGACCGGCCTTCAATGCTCCAAAAAGTGCAATAGGATACTGCGGCAGATTGGGCATCATTATCGCAAACTTGTCACCTGGCTTGAGGCCTCTGCTTTGCAAGTAGGCACCAAATTGCGTGCTCAAGTTATCCAGTTGTTTGTATGTCATTTCTTTTCCCATGAATGAGAAGGCAGGCTTGTTTGCATTCTTTTTACACACCTCATCCAGGTATTCCAGAATTGTAGAATATTTGTCGGGGTCAATATTGGCGGGTATCCCGCCCGGATAATTATCTAACCAGGGTTTATGTGCTGTCATGTGTTCATATTTAAGCCTTCGAAAAATACAATTTTTTCAACGGTTGATCATAAAGCTTTTCAAGCTTCCCTTGCCGCTTCAATTGATTCAGGATTGATCTTTTTATAAGATTCTGTAATTCAAGGAATTGTAGGATATAAATTTTTATAGCAAATTTAGCTTTAGGCCTTTTTTGGAATTGGAATTATTATATCTTTGCGCTCCATTTATTAACCTCTGCAGCACATAATGTGTGCGGCATACAAACCTGATTCAATATGTCTGAAGATAAGAATCTTGAAAACGAAGAAAAAACAACTCCAGCGGAAGAAGTAAAAGATCAAGTACAGGATGATCAAACTGATAACACTGAAAATGGTCAGGAGGATTCCGATGATGAAGATCACTCTCCCGAAAAAGTAGAGATTGAAGTTGAGGACGAAAACTCAGCTCTTTCAGCTACTCCTCACGATGACTATGACTGGTCAGTTGGTAACAAACACACATTAAATTACTCAGAAAAAGAAGTTGAGAAATATTTGTCTGACTATGAAAAGTCACTCAATAATATTTCAGAATTCGAACTTGTAAAAGGGACAGTATCATCGATCAATGATGGTAATGTGCTTTTGGATATCAATTACAAGTCTGATGGCTTGGTACCTCTTACTGAATTCAGGGACAGACCTGATTTGAAAGTAGGGGATACTGTTGAGGTGTACATCGAAGCAAAAGAAGATGAAAGAGGACAGCTTCAGCTTTCAAGAAGAAAGGCAAAGCTGATCAAAGCATGGGATGATATTGTTGATTCTTACGAGAACGGTACCATTATTAAAGGTAATGTAGTAAGCAAAACCAAAGGTGGTCTTATTGCTGATGTAGGTGGTCTTGAGACCTTCCTTCCTGGTTCTCAAATTGATATCAAGCCTATTATTGACTACGATTCATACGTAGGCAAGACAATGGAATTCAAAGTTGTGAAGATCAACGAGGTTATCAAAAATGCCGTCGTATCTCACAAAGCTCTTATCGAAAGCGATCTTGCTGATCAGAGAGAATCTATTATTGCTGGTCTTGAGAAAGGGCAGGTTCTTGAAGGTATCGTTAAGAATATCACTGACTTTGGAGCTTTCATGGACCTGGGTGGTGTTGACGGACTTCTTTATATAACAGATATTTCCTGGGGACGTATCAACCATCCAAATGAGGTGCTTGAGCTGAATCAGAAATTGAATGTTGTTGTACTTGACTTTGATGAGGATAAGAAAAGAATCTCTCTTGGTCTGAAGCAATTGCAACCGCATCCATGGGAAGTTCTTGGAGAAGATGTTCAGGAAGGATCTACTGTTAAAGGTAAGATTGTAAATATTGAAGATTACGGTGCCTTCCTAGAAATCATTCCAGGTGTCGAAGGATTGATCCACGTATCAGAAGTGTCATGGAGCAACCAACCAGTTAATGCAAGAGAATTCTTTGTTCTTGGACAGGAGTTCGAAGCTAAGGTGGTTACTATTGACAGGGAGGAAAGAAAGATGTCACTTTCAATCAAGCAATTGCTTGAAGATCCTTGGGCAAAAGTTATTGACGACTATCCGGCTGGAAAAAAAGTTACAGGTGTCGTTAAAAACTTGACTCCATACGGTGTATTTGTAGAATTGAAAGAAGGCGTTGGCGGAATGGTTCACATATCTGATTTGTCATGGACAAAGAGATATACACACCCATCTGAATTTACCAAGGTAGGCGATGAAATCGAAACCGTCATTCTTGAAGTGGACAAGGAAAGCAGAAAGCTGTCTTTAGGACACAAGCAATTGGAAGAGAATCCGTGGGATACTTTCGAAAACGTATTCCCAATGGGATCATATCACGAAGCAACAGTCATCAAAAAAGAGGACAGGGGTGCTATCGTACAGTTGCCTTACGGCCTGGAGGCTTTTGCTCCGATCAAGCACATCAAGAAAGAAGATGGAAATCTTGCTGAGGTAGATGAAAAGCTTACTGTAAAGGTGATCGAGTTTAACAGGGACGACAAGCGAATAATCGTTTCTCACCTGCGTTACCTTGATGATATTAAGAGAGAAGCAGAAGGTGAGGTGAAAAGAGAGGTAGAAAAGCAACGCAAGCAAACGAGAGCTACTATCAAGAAGACCAATTCAAAAGTAGAGGGTACAACCCTTGGAGATCTTGGGGTTTTCTCTGAGCTTAAAGATGCTTTCAATGAGCCGGCACCTAAAAAGGCAGCTCCTAAAGCAAAGGAGAAATCTGAGGAGAAGAAAGAGGAAGCTGCTGCGGAAGCAGCTGCTGAGAAGAAGCCAGCGAAGGCTGCAGCCAAGAAATCTGCTAAAGGTGATGACTTTAAGAAGATTGAAGGCATCGGTCCTAAAACCGCCGAGCATCTTGCTAATGCAGGCCTTACAAGTTTCAAAGAGTTATCTGAAGCGTCTGTAGATCAGCTTAAGGAAATCCTTGAAGCTGCAGGACCTAGATACAAAATTCATGATCCTACCACATGGCCTGAGCAAGCTGCTATAGCTGCTGATGGCGACTGGGATAAATTGAAAGAATTACAGGATAAGCTGAACGGAGGAAAAGCATAATTTTCTTCTTTCAAAATGAAATTATAGCCCCGGCGTTTCCGCCGGGGCTATTTTATTTAAACACTTGTGTTAAATTCATGTTTTTAGATTTTTCGTATCACAACAAAATGCATTGAAAAGAATAAGTGTAATAGGTTCGGGTCTGGCAGGCATGAGTGCTGCTGCCACATTAGCAAAGGCAGGATTTGATGTTGAAATCTATGAAAAAAATGATAAGGCCGGAGGGCGACTGAATCATTTTGAAAGCAAAGGATTCAGGTTTGAAATGGGTCCCAGTTGGTATTGGATGCCGGAGGTATTTGAAAACTTCTACAGGGAGTTTGGTAAGACGTCTAAAGACTTTTACCAGCTAAAGAGGCTTGACCCATCTTACAGGGTCGTATTCAGCAAGGATGAACACATTGATGTACCTGCTGATTTTGAAAGTTTGGTTAATCTCTTTGAGAGTATTGAGAAGGGATCTGGAGCTAAACTTAGAAAGTTCATCAAGCACGCTGAAATTAAATATAGGGTAGGCATGGATGATTTCGTCTGGAAGCCGGGGCAATCCCTGACGGAGTTTATGAGTTATGAAGTGGTCAAAAATGCCTTCCGTCTGCAACTCTTCCGCTCAATTGCCAGTGAGGTAAAGAAAACGGTTAGGGATGAACGCCTTCGTCAAATACTGGAATTTCCTGTCCTGTTCCTTGGGGCAACTGCAGAAAACACTCCGGCTTTGTACAGCCTTATGAATTATGCCGATTTAAAATTGGGCACTTGGTATCCCATGGGAGGTATGAACAAAATTGCAGATGCTTTCAGGCAGATAGCAGAAGACCAGGGTGTCAGATTTAATTTTAACGCCGCTGTGGAATCATTTGAATATACAGCTAAGTCTGTTTCTTCCTTGAAAGTGAATGGACAGCTTATTGAAACTGATGGTGTTGTGGCTGGGGCTGATTACCATCATGTAGACAGGCATATTCTAGACCCGCAATATTCAAACTACTCTGAATCATATTGGGATAAGAGAAAGATGGCTCCTTCCAGTTTATTGATTTTTATTGGCCTCGATAAAAAGCTCGAGGGTATAAAGCACCACAATCTGTTTTTTGATGCTGACTTCAAGCGCCATGCCGATGAAATATATACGAAGCCTCAATGGCCTTCAGATCCATTATTTTATATATGCGCTCCTTCCAAGACAGATGACTCTGTGGCCCCGGCAGGATTTGAAAACTTATTTGTACTTATTCCCCTGGCTCCGGATTTGGATGACAGTAATGATGCCATACTTGAAAATTACTGCAAGGTGATTATTGATCGCATAGAAGCATTTACCGGGACAACAATATCCGATAATATAATCGTTAAGAAATTTTTCAGTGTCAAAGACTTCAAGGCTGCATATAATTCTTATAAGGGGAATGCCTACGGATTGGCAAACACACTTGACCAAACTGCGGTTTTAAAGCCATCTATAAGGAATAATAAGCTAAAAAATTTGTATTATACAGGTCAATTGACCGTGCCTGGACCGGGATTGCCACCATCAATCATATCAGGTCAGCTTGTAGGACGGGAAATTGCAAGAAAATATGGACAGTATGCTTGATTTATATACAAATGTATGTAGTGAGTGCAGTCGTCATGTGACCAAGCGTTACAGTACTTCATTTTCTTTGGGTATACGATTGTTTGCCAAGAAGTACCGGAAGCCCATATACTCCATTTATGGCTTCGTGCGTTTTGCGGATGAGATCGTAGACACCTTTCATGATTTTGATAAGAAAGAGCTTCTTCAGAGGTTCAGAAAGGATACAGACAATGCTATCAGGGAAGGGATTAGTCTGAATCCAATTTTACAGTCGTTCCAGGATGTGGTTAAGGAATACAATATCGAGTATGAATTGATAGATGCTTTTTTGCATTCCATGGAAATGGACCTTGATGATGTGACTTATGACAGGGCTTTATATGAAACGTATATTTACGGTTCTGCCGAGGTGGTTGGTTTAATGTGTTTGAGGGTGTTCCTGCCCAATGACGAGGAAGCCTATCAAAGGCTAAAACCGTATGCGATGGCCTTGGGTTCTGCCTTCCAAAAGATCAACTTTTTAAGAGATATCAGAGACGATTATTACAATAAAGGGAGGACCTATTTTCCTGGTGTTGACCTCAATTATTTCAGTGACCAGGAGAAAAAGGAAATTGAGGAAGACATAGGGTTGGATTTTTCGGAGGGCCTGAAAGGCATTTTGATGTTGCCCCGCGGTGCTCGATTTGGGGTGTACATTGCCTACATCTTTTATTACAATCTCTTCATGAAAATCAAGGGCTTAAGCTTCGAAAAAATATTGTCTGAGAGGGTGCGAATCCGCAACCGGAAGAAGGCTTATTTGCTTGCAAAATACTCGATCAAGCACTCCCTGAATTTGCTCTAAATATTTATTTTAAAAAAACTTATAATTTCCTTGCAAGTCTTATTTAAACTTGCATATCTTTGCGCTCCCTTTCGAAACACGAGAGGGGAAAAAGTTAATTGACACGGTTGGTAGGTAAGAAAGACTAATTTTTAGATTAAATACGCAAGAGTTTCGAGTGCTGGATTTAACGATCTATAAGAAAATACTATG